>JABLTK010014783.1_pt1 | contig 13657 bp, 19 predicted proteins | sample 7160131 | NCBI WGS metagenome assembly JABLTK01 (sample SAMN14651221, study PRJNA627086) | human gut metagenome | isolation source: feces | host: Homo sapiens
TAGATTAAAATGAATCATCTAACCCAGAGCGAAGTGTTTGGCCGGTTATGGAAAGAAGGTTGCAGTAATTGAAAAGAATCGTATTGGAGGAACCTGCGTCAATGTGGGTTGTATGCCCAAGAAGGTTATGTACAATGCAGCAAACCTCCGAGAACTCATGAAAATTGCTCCAAGCTATGGATTTGAGACTACAGAGTCTTTTGATTGGAGTATTCTCAAGCAGCGAAGAGATGCGTTGGAAGTGGCCTTTCGATATAATGGAATAGATTCGTAAAGCGACTGAATGCCAATCACTCTCGCACTCTTGCCAATTCGGGTGCTGTCTATTTTGAAGGCTTTGGACACTTTGTGGCTCCTCATCAAGTTCAGGTGGGTGATGGAGAGGTTCTGGAAGCTGATCATATTCTGATTGCCACAGGAGGCAAACCCTTGGTTCCTTCCTTCCCTGGAAGTGAGTATTGTGGAACGAGTGACTCCTTCTGGGAGTTGGAGCAGGCTCCTTCGCGCTCTCTGGTTCTAGGAGGAGGTTACATCGCTGTGGAGATGGCGGGAATTCTGAATGCTTTGGGTTCGACGACAACTCTGGCATGTCGTAGAGACACTCCTCTTCGTACATATGATCCATTTGTACTGGAATTGTTGATGAAGGAGTTACCTCACAGTGGAGTGAATGTAATGCCAAATAGTACAATTGAACGAATCACGAAGCGAGAGGATGGTAAATTCACTTGTCAGTTCCAGAATGGAAGCATTGTAGATGATGTTGATTTTGTGCTGATGGCTGCTGGACGTGTTCCTTTGATCGATGGACTAGGTCTTGAAATCCCTGGAGTGTCTGTGGAGCGTGGTATAGTGGTAGTGAATGAGAAAGAGGAGACCTCTGCTCCAGGAGTGTATTGTCTGGGAGATGATATTGGCAAGGTGGATTTGACACCTGTAGCCATCCAGGCGGGTCGAAGATTGGCTGATCGTCTGTTCGGGAATCAACCTGACTCGGTGATGGATTATTCCAATGTACCTTCGGTAGTATTTTCGCATCCACCAATTGCTACATGTGGTTTGACTGAACCTCAAGCACATGAGCGTTTTGGTGATGATGTGCAAGTGTACAAGACGACCTTTGCAAATTCTTTCTATGCACTTGCGAAGGATGAAGAGAAGAGAAAAACAGGTATGAAGTTGGTCTGCCAGAAATCAACTCAGAAGGTTCTGGGTGTACATATGATTGGTGACAATGTGGATGAAATGCTGCAAGGATTTGCTGTAGCCATTAAGATGGGAGCTACCAAAAAGGATCTAGATAGCACTGTTGCTATTCATCCTACAGCTGCAGAAGAAGTGGTTACTTTTGCCCCTTGGGGAATGTATTAGGTTGTTTGTTGACAGAAAGATCGAACAAGAAATGGGATCAGATCTGGGACACGATGAGGAGGAAGTGATGAAGATATTCTCCTCAGGAAGTTGGTCGAAGGGAGAAAAGGATTTCTTGCGAACGATCTTGTCTCAGAGAAATGGAACTCTGATTATGTGTCTTCTTTTTGAATGTATGATATATCACTATACAGTAGGAGAGTTCTTTACGAATATTGATTCAGAACCTGCTTTACCTGTTATGGACCAATCATTCGAATTTAGGTGCACAGTCATATTATGCAATCAATGGAACAATCTTCTTTCTAGGCATTATTCAATCGTTCCCATTCTGAACATTCATTATTATTTAGAGTTGGAGCATCCTATCTTAAATCAAAAAGGAAACAGATTTTTGTGTTTATTACATTCCTATCATTGTTTCTAACAATCATTCTCTTCGTAGTGTTCCGAGGAAGTCTCTATGTCGTTTTTGTCGCATTATGTGCCTCTTTTCTATTCGAATTGGTTACATATTGGGTCTTTGGTATGCTTTCCAAAATGGGTATTTTAGTCAAACTAATATCTCTTACAATCCTCATTCTCTCCTCCATTATATTCACTGTTGTCTCAAATAGACACGGATATGTACTGCTATTCCTTTCTTGTTACCTAGGTCTCTTGTAACTCCTCGTTATCCTTCATAAATCATACACATTACTCGGAGTCCTGTTCTGAGTATTCTACATTTGCAATTCTCTCAGATTCACTTCCATCCTTCCTGTATCCTTCCAACTGGAATTGGTTTTCCTCTCATGGTGTATCCAATAGTTTACAAGATACAGCCGTGATTAGAGGAAATCAGTTAATTGAGTATTCGTGTCCAAGTAGGGAAATGGTAAGATAATTTACTATAGATGCATTAAAGCAAGCGAAATTGACATCGGTATTGGAATCTGAAGGTGAGATCCACAAGTGGTTCCAGTCCTTGAATGATGAAGAACGAGCTACAGTAGAACGTGTTTATCAACGCTATCGACGCCGAAGAGTGATGAATACGATGAGTTATCAACCAGTATGAAGTGATTGCAATCATCGATCTGTAGTTAAGTTTGAATATGTCTCTTGTTGCTGATATTTACATCTACGATTGTAAAGGAAGTCAGCAAGTTGTTTATTCCCCTGTTATCCATCCACACAAATCCACTTTTCCATCAATATCACTATTTGTCTTTGACAGAATGTCAAGATCTTCGTTCTTGTTATCATTTCCATTTGTACTAAACCATTAGAAATGGAATGCCATTAACTGTTTCATTCATTCAGCAATTGAAAAGAGAAGGTTATGAGGTCTTTGAGTTTTCAGAGTTGGTTTGGTTTTACAATATGACATAGATTCTATTCTCAACCCACAACTACCATTGTTTCATTGCTTTCAGACTCTCGTTCCCATTTGTTCAACTCACTTCATCAGCATTATGGTGATTATCGATCTATAACAGCTATCAGTAATGCATGTGATGATTGGTTGATTTCAAAACAACCTGGAATCGAAGTGAATGTTGAGAATGATGGTCAGTTGTATTTCTGTCTTCGCCAAGTCAATCAGTTGAAACTATCTTCTTTTTTTATGTTATAGTGAACTCAAAGAAACTGAACTTACACAAGAGACTCTACAATATGTAAAAGAGGTTCAAGAAGTGAATCAGATGAATGCCTCTGGTTTCGTAACAGTTGCCTATCTCCATACTCATCTCCCAATGAAACCGATAGATCAAGATCTCGCAAAGGGACTTCACAGTATGCATTCACAATTCCAGCAGGGTCAACTCTCTCCTATTCTAGGATTTGTTGGTGTAAAGGGGAATAACGGTTATTCAATTGATTTTCCTCCAGTACATGTGTCCTAATAGTAATCATGATTAGACTCTTTCTAAGGAGTGTATGAATCCCGTGTTTGTATTAGTAAGATTATGAAAGGAGATTCATAAGTAGTGTATTCCTTCTCATTTCACCAAACAGCATCCTGAGATCATTCATTTTCTATCTGAGAATCAGAATCATCATGTTGATTCTGAGTTGATTTATCATACTCTTCAGGATCTATTGAACTATCCTGTAAGAATAATCCTTGTGTATCACTTCCTAGTCCATTTACACACCATCTTCTCTACTTCGTCGTCTTTCATTTGTTTTTTTCAAACATATTTACTAAAATACAATGCGAACACCTCGATTCCCTTTTCCTTTCTTCTTCTTTTCACTCTCTTTCAATGCCTTCTCTATTGCCTTCTCCACAGGATCATCTCGAACACCCCAACCTTCAACTACAGTTGACTTAGGTGCTGTTGATAGTGGAGGTGTGTAAAAACGAGATGACAAAGGAGCTTCACTCTTAGGTGAAATCTCTTCAGATCTCGATTCTCGAGGAGATTCAATAATTCTTCCATAATTCAGAGGCTCCAAAGATCCCTGTTTCCGCTTCTTGATCACAACAGGCTTGCCAGCCAACAGTTGTGGCTTCTTCTCAGGAAGTGGAGGGAAAATTGAGTTGATTTGATTGGTTGGCAAAGAGGGAAATGAAACTGTTTCCGAGGGTTTTCCCCAAACAGATTTCTTTTTCGGTTTCAAAGGAAGTGAATACTCTTTCACTGGTTTTTCTGGAATTGCCAAAGGCGCCATTCTTTTTTTCTTTTCTTCTTCAGCATCCTTTGTTACAATTCTATCTAATCACATTTCATTCCTATTCCTACTTCAATCTTCTCACAGACTCATCAATAATACCCGCTAAGGTGACTCGAATCAAATTCAATTCTCCCGCGGGAATATCTTCCAAATCCTTCTTGGCACGATTCACTGCCAATGTACTTGGTATGACAAAAGAAGACCCGTTTTTGAACACGTCATAAAACAGCTCGAATTCTTGAATATGTCGTTCACTTATTCCAAACATTGGCAACCAGTCAACTGAGGGAAGTTGACGTTCAGTCTGTTCATGTATCACCATCACAATATTCTCCAGTTTCTCTGCTTCCACACCTGGCCAAGATTCATGCTTGGCTCGACTGTATAGGACTTCATCTAACACACGAACCATATCAATCATTGCCTCAGCCATGTTTATCAAGAACTCATAACTAACCACTTTACGTTTTTCCACTAACAAGGATCCCAATTCAGATTCGACATCTAATTCCCATTTCCACTCTTTCCACTGATTTTGTAATGATCGACCAATAGGAAGAGAACTTGGATAAGGAATCGATTTCCATGGTTCTGTCTCTGGTTTGGCTGGCTCGGATTTCTCCTTCAGTTGCGTCAAATCACCTGCCGATTGAGCCTTCCGAAGCCCAGAAGAATCATCTGAATCCCGCGGGGATTCAGATGTTGAAGTACACGTATTGGCTCCAATCGATTGAAGAAATTCCCGTGATAACTGTGTTGACTTCCTTCCTTTGGCTTCTCGGAAAAGTGTCTCCAGAACATGTCGCTTCACTGGATCTGATACTAAACTAATCAAATGAGAGAAGACCGTAATATGAGTATGACCAATCAACTATGATGAATGCATTCATGACAAAAGTACATTCAGTGACAAATCATGAAACACAGCACACGAAACCTTACCACGAATAAACTGGCCACATAACTTCTGGTATCGTTCCAACTTTCCCTCATCATGTCCAAACACTTCGTTCAATTCTTCTACTAATTTCTGATTCCGTCTTCGAATCTCCTCTTCTGACCATCCTGAAGGATCCTCAACGAGATACGTTTTTGCCTTCTCAATTTGTTTTTCTGTGATTTCCTCTGTTTTGGGTTGTTGGCTGGCATCAGATGCAAAGAGATCGGCTAACTATGAATGACGGATTTGCAATAAAATCACATTTACTGTTTCACGTTCTCCATGTGCCCGCATCTTATGCTCCATGAGTTCTAACCGAGTGTTAAATACACTGAAAGCCTGACCAGCACAGGAAGGATGATCACAAACAAAATGACATGTTTCGTAATGATGGATAAGAGCCTTTGGACTATTAAAATACTACACAATAAATACAATTCCATAAATATGACAGCATTTGCTTCCGGCGGACAGAAGATGCAGTGCTGATGAGAATGTTCTAAATGTTCAATCAATGATTTCTCATCAAAGAAGCGTTTATGGCAGAATCGACATGACTATTTGTTAATTGCATTTACTGTATCTACGGTGTGGGGATCGACACGGTAATCCAGATTTGGATCGGTGATTCCATGTCGAAGATGCTTCACATATTCCTATGAATGACTTCACAGTTGAGGCCAGTACTTCTCTTGTGAAACATAACATTTCATATGGAAACACTTTCAAATTTGCTAGACACAAATCGCACATTGTTAGTTGATGTTCCAATGTAACATGCTTTATCAACTCCTTTTGGGTCTTAAACAGAGGATTCGACGTTTTCTTCTTGGAAGCATATTCCTGATAACAAATTGGACAACGTAAACCCAAACGAGCATGGTAGACGTCTGCCAGTTCTTGTGACTCGAAATATATATTCAACTTGTTGTCAAACACAGTTTGGGGGTTATTCACCGTGTCTTCGAAAGTAGCTGTTGGATTTGTCGTAATCACAAGGGATGTTAATTCTTCCTGTTTTATTACAAAGCCCAAAAATAGTGTACTTTGAAACTGGGACATTTGGTTTCTTTATACAATAAGACCCAGTGAAGCATACACTTGGCGCAGAAGTCCTTGTGGTTGCAAGGTCCAAATGCGAAATCAGTAATATCGGAACAACACACAGAACAACTCATGAATAAATGGGTAAGTCTTTTGATACTACCGAAGAACCGCGGTTCTCGATCCAATCAAAGCAAGAAATTTTCTAGAAAGTTCTTGTTTCGGAGTGAATGAGGGGATCTATTATTGTTACAGAGAGGATTTGTTGTTGTCTCTGTTACTGTTGCAATTCGTTCGATGAGTGCCTCTCACAACCCATTCAAACAAACATAGAACTATCAAAACAAATCACCTACAACAATTTCACCTTCGTCCTTCTTTTGGGATCCAAACCGAGTCCAATTCATCGTTTCAAAGAACTCCGATATTCCATACGGCAGAATCTGTATGCAGTAGGACGAAATAAAGGGCCACAAAGCCACAACAAACACAACAAGAATCAATAGAACACACACTATAATCTCACCATATCCAAACACCACTGATTGTGCTTCTGCTGCAACGAGAAAGCTTGCTACAGAAGACAGTTCACATTCAATTGGATGAAAAGCAGCAGTTCTGAGTGTACAAACAGTTCCATCACTTCCAATGGTCTGAGTTCCGAACATGGTATATTGAGGTGCCATGATTGATATAACAGAGAGTGTCAGAATTACAGCTGTGGCATTGTTGAATGTGAACTCCAGCATTGTCACAGCTGAAGTATTAAGATACCGAAGATAGGAAGGATTCGATGAAGGATTCAATGAATAGTAAAAGCAAGGATATTGAACCCAAGAACAAACGAACTCCAGCTGAGACTTGCCCTTCCATGAACACAAGCATGAGAAAGATAACTACGTCTCATGAAACCAACTCTCATACCAGTCACAACAAACACAATATAGTCCAAATGATATTCATCTGCCAAGTAAAGGACCTACTATGAATATCTCGTAACAAGGATCACTCTATCGAATAATGTGTCTGCTTGCGTCTCATCCAATACTAATAACCCATAATTCCATTCTCCATACCGAATCTACTCATCATGGAGAAATCTATCTCTCACCCGGCTATATAAGCCAGATAACAAACAAATCAAAAGAAAACACGAATATACCATAATCAACACACCTGTTGTCTGTCATGCTAATGAAGGATTCTTGTACTCCAAATGATTGGATATTTATCTTAGGATGTCCTTCAATCATTCTCGTAACCCAACCCTTGCTAAACTCACTCTTTATCACGATTGTCTGCTCATGAGTCTTTTCAACCACTAAGGATTTCTGTAACGAAGAGAGTGTGACTCCAGAAATACCCCTAATTATTGTTTATGACAGTGAAACGCCCACTCGGTAGATGTGATGTAATCCTCCGGATCGGATGCTTTGTCCTCATTCTACGAGTTACACGCATTGTACACAGTCAACTTCAACATATTGAACAATAGGGCCAGTATTGAACAAATCTGGACCATTCGCATTCTTGTGTGAAAGAAGCATGGAGAGAGGATTTGAAAGCATTCCAATAGATAAGTACATGAGGAATGTTGGAATTCCAATAATAAAGATGAATACTGGAATTGATAGAAACAAGAGGACTTACCGAGGAGATAGAGAACAAATCCGTAATCAGCAACCTCACTTTCAGAAAGAAGTAGATAGACAGGATCGATGGATGAATGGAATTGGTTCTAGAATCATCAATACCGTTGAATTCAAACAGTTGCAAAGATACTGATGACAAATAAAGTAACGAGGAACACAGCAATCACAACGAACAAAGTGTATCGGTTTTTAAACTATAGATCATTCAAATCATTATGTTTATACGCTTGGGAAAATGGATTCACCTTTTCGATCGTAAAGAAGAATCTACAGTACCAGGAGAGAATAACAGATACAGCTAATGCAGGAACAATCAAAAGTGTGTGGAGAATATAAATTACAAGCATAATGGACATAAGATGACGAATGATTCCATGATCCCCTTGGTAGACTAATCTAATAATAAAATCTGGACCCTGGTACTTACGCATAAATGTCGTTAACATAGACTGCTAGAATAGAAAAACATAAAGCAAATGAGATGGTCGCATTGATTAACACAAAGAGGTTTCCTCGACCCTTACGAGTATAATACGAAGAAATCTGATAGGATATGTAAGTAACAATCTGAACATGAGCAGAAATGAGGATCCCTACAATGACAACCACAAATGACAGGACCGTGGTAGTCACAGGTGACAGCATTCCTTTATTGGTTCCTGTATTATCGCAATCATGCAATCGAAGGGATCCCAAGATGCAACGAAGGTGGTTGACTCAAGAACCGCGGGAATCATATTCTCTCAATTCTTGTTTGTCCTAGCCAGTATACAACGATGGTACTAAAGAGGTGGACTGGAATGACTTGTAGAGACCCATTCTTATGCATGGACATGAGAGAGCTATCACCTATCTGAAGTATAGCCCAGATGGTGATGTTTTCTTCAGTGCTGCAAAGGACTCAACTCCAACTATGTGGAGAGCATCAACGGGTGAACGAATTGGTGTTTTCCACGGTCATGATGGAGCTGTTTTCCAGCTTGATACAACGAGTAGGAACTGATTCAAACATGTATGTAATCGTTTAGGTGATACAAAATACCTCATTTCTGCATCTATGGAATCAAAGAGCATTATCTGGGAGGTGAACACTGGAAAGGTGATAAAAACAATTTCTCTCGATAGTCCCATCCGTACCGTAGCTGTGAGTGAAGGTGATAAGTTCCTTTGCTTAGGCACAATGTCCTTTGCTCGAAATGGAGTATGTTGATCTTCTATCTGTTAATAGTACTAGAGCTGTCTGTTTATATATGATCTGTCTGTGGGTATGGAGAATTTAAAGGATCCTCTTATTGTCATTAAAGACGTTTGTCCACTCTCCGTGAACATCGTTTCTGTCATTTGGTCTCCTCTGAACAAGTCACTTATTCTTGGGTAATGTCTCTAGGTTGATCTTATCGTTAGTTGTACGGATGGTCATATTCGGATTGTAGACGCTGAATCAGGCAAATTAAATAAAACGATTGAAGCACATGAAGGAGATATTACATCGTTGATTGCATCCTATGATCGAACGATGTTTGCTACTTCTTCTAAAGATGCATCTGCAAAGATTTATGATATGCTGACGTACGAAGAATTGGCTTGTTATAAAACGGATCGTCCTTTGAATGGTGTTGCGCTATCCCCCATATTTGATCATATGGTGGTGGTAGGAGGAGTGGAAGCTCGTGATGTGACGACTACTCGTACACAGAAAATGGAATCTTTGTTCTTCAACTATGCAGTGAAGGAGGAGATTGGTCGAGTGAAAGGTTCATTCGGAACTATGAACAGTGTCCAGTTTAGTCCTGATGGAAAGAGGTAGGCAAGAAGAGAGAGATGAACGGTAGTTTCATTACTGGAGGAGAAGATGGATATGTGCGTCTATGCTTCTTTGACGACGAGTACTTCAAGAAAGTGGGAGTGAATGAGGGAAGTAATGGCTAGGATGCAAATGAAGAGAAACGTTTGCGTGAGTTGGAAGCTATGGCTACGAAACAGTAAATGTGGTTGTGTTGTTTGTTAAAGGAAATGAGATTGCATGAAAAGGAAGGGTGTGAAAGAAAAAAGTAAACCATGCGAAGTGAACAAAAGTACAAGAAGCATAATAATACCTACCAGGATGATACAGGCGACATCATTGAGATAATTACAATTCTCAGAATCCACATCTGTTGCTACATGGACCGTAGAAGAAGTACGTTGCTTTCTCAAAACAGCAATAATATCTTCTTTGTCATTTGTCGGATCCTTATAAGCTAGCGAAATGTCATTTTCAGAACTTGTAGAATCAAACGAGCTTCCTCTTCGTTTTCTAGGATCTATCAATTGGTTTGAATAATAATAAATACAGGAAGTGGAATTCTGTGTTGGAGAAGAAGACTGAGAGGAATCACCTTCTAGGATTGAATAAGATGTATTTTCACAACGCATATCTCCAATCTCGTTCGTAAGTCCTTCAACTGGACAACAAACAAATAAAAACTATTCCGATTCTTCAGTAGCTCTCCACAAGATGATCTCTTGCTGCTTAAAAAAACGTCTTTCTTCGGAATCTACCAACACAAGATTGATAAAGTACTATTTCTCACAACCACTCCAAAAAATCTACCTTCAAAGAGAACAATCGATCAACACTGCGGAATGAAGGAGTCAAGTCATAAGGTTTCAAATACATGCGCACGGGAATCACCTCATCCTTGACAGGAAGTCCGTCCATAATTTCAAACTTAGTCAGAACTTCACTTTCAATGACTTCACGATCACCGCTGCCAACAATTTCTTTTCGAATGAGTTCAATATCCATATGGAGGATACGAATGCGAGCAAGAATGAAATGTATGTTACCAGTGATCATATCATTTAGATTGTATGTGTCTTTATCGAACTTGAACTCAATCTGTAGGCACTCTTCAACACCCACTTCCATTCGGATGGGATGCATACTTTGGGGCTCTTTTTCCTTTCGAATAATCCAGATCTCCTTTTCTTCAACTAGGTTGGGACGATACGGTCTTGTGGCCACCACACGAAGGCAGTAACGAACACGAACGTTCATACCATAATACGATTCGAACTTTTTGGACACTTTCTTGAACGAGTATTTATAGGACTAACAATGACTCCTTTCCATTTTTCGTACTTTCTTGCCCATAATTACACCAGCTGGTTCAAGAGATCTCTCTTCCTGCAAAAATTCGTGAGTGACTACACCATTCGAGAAGTCGATAACTACACCAATCAGCTGAATCGAAATACCTGTGTGTTCCAAGCGATTTCGGCCAGGAACGTGAATGTTCACAGATCCTTTAATATCTTCCTTTGCCTATGCATCACTGCTTCCAATAAAATAGAAGTACTCCAAAAATAGGGAAAAAGAAGATTTCATTGCTCATGAGCTCTAAACGGTACTTCTGGTGATTATCTTCATTCTTCACGGTGATTTCGAATTCAATCTCCTTCTTTCGTGGAATTAACTTGTTAATGAAATCCTAGACCTCATGATTCTCATTTCAGCCAAACCATGGAAAAACTTCAATCTATTTCTCAGAATGACTTTTTGGAAGACAGTAAACAGATTCGCTGAGGGAACGAACTTAGATACAAGGAGATTAGTCGATAGACACTTATGAACATTTCCACGGTTCTTATTACTTTTCGTGTAGATCGGATGATTGGATAGTGGATTGAAAGAGATAACGATAGGACAACGAATTGGAGTCAATGGTGTTCATGGACATGCTATGTACTGTTCTGTTCCTAGAAACACACAAATATTCGGTACCAGGTAGTCGATCCGTTTCCATAAGTTTCTTCGTCTTGTCAAAGAATGACGTCGAGATGAGAAGTCATTGAAATGAATCGGATTGAGGATTATTACAACTGCGTTCGAAACAGTCGTTTGGAATGGTATTTGTACCGTCCAGAATATCTCCATCTTGTTGCCGTTGTAGAAACAGTAATGATTCTACCCACAAGTTCAACAATAGGCAGCTCTTATCATTTCAGGAATTGGATTGCCTCTCATCCCTCTCTCCATCCTTCCCCTCGCTTGCAATCTCGCAACGAACCCATCAGCACGACGTATCGTAGACTTTTCATATTGAATCAAAAAGTAGTATTCCTATTGGAGGCTGGGATTCGTGATTGCAACAATGGTGTATTTCGGGTACCGGATTTCGTATCTGAATTATGTTACAACTGTCTCTCAATCTGTTCGTGAATCAAATGGAGAGATCCTGACTTTCTTTAGGCCTTTAGCATTGTCCATAAAGGATATTCTGTTTTATGCACTTCTATTATCTTATGGAGTGGGTTCTACGGGACCTAGTTAACAATAGTTATGGATTCTCCTTTTGACAATGATACTTCCACTTCAAGAGAAAACGACTTCCACAGTCTCTGTCGAAGAAAAAGAGCAAGAACAAAAGAATTGACAATGAGTATTATTTGGAAACCTGTTTCTTTTCATGATAGAGGTCTTTAATAATCCATCCGAAGACACTCAGACCTAGCAAACGTACAGGAAAGGAGAACCTGGAATAGCCATCGTCTTATCAAATTTCTACCAATCCCAAACTCATTTATACGAATCACCCCTGAAGTGATACGAAAAGAAGAAGAATGAAGGTCTTAGGCCTCAACTATTCTCAAAATGAAACGCACGCCACAAAGTCCAAAAATGATTGGCTCGTGGAAGATTCATAACTCCCGGAACGGCACTCTTCTCAAAGTCTTCATTTTTTATTTATGGAAAAGAAGGAACAAAATGTCGAACTTACAACTATTAGCATTGTACAGAAGCAACATGACGTGGGCTCTATGGCTTCTTGTTACTTTTAGAATGCAGAAGTCTTTACGTGGTCTGCTGAGGACTTAAGTGCCCCTAGTGCATCAAAGAAGGATAGTCTATTTGACTGGCAGTTTGAAAACGATGGGGCCAAGTCGATTGATCGTTTTGGTGGAATCGACAAGTTGATGACTTCGCTGGGTACTGACCCCCAAAAGGTAAGTGTGATACGGATCTGTAATGTATCAGGGACTCACTTCGGAGCAAGTGAATGACCCTCAACGTCTGGAACGCTACAGTACAAACAAGCGTGAGGCAGTGAAGGGTGTAACGTACTGGGAGTTGATTTGGATTGGCATGCATGATCTCACGATCATTCTGCTAACCATTTCCTCTATCATCTCTATTATTTTGGGTATATATACACATGGTATACAGACAGGATGGTTCGATGGTTTTGCTATCATCGTTACCATCCTTGTTTGTCTGAATGTTTCTGCCATTAATGATCTTCAGAAAGATAAACAGTTCCGAGCGTTGAATGCTGAGAACAACAAATCAAACATAACCGTGATTCGTGATTCCCGTCAAGTCCAAATTCCTGTGGATGATCTGGTTGTGGGAGATATCGTTCAAGTTACAGCGGGAGACACAGTTCCTGCTGATGGTTATTATCTCTCTGGTAACAATGTGAAAATGGATGAATCGAAACTCACAGGTGAATCAGATCAGGTTGAGAAGGGAGCCAAAAACCCATTCATCGTATCCTCAACCGAATGTCACGAAGGATCTTTGACGATGGTTGTCGTAGCTGTAGGACCTAATTCTGTATTTGGTCATATGAGATCAATGATTGAATCAGGCGGTCATGAGTTCACACCTCTTCAGATCAAGTTATCTCATCTCACAAAACAACTTTCTGGTGTTGGTGGTTTCATGGCTATTGTGACAGTGGTAATCATTGTCGGAACTCATTTGTATCACTTTTTCAATGGAAACGGTACTGTAGATGAAGCTGGTAATCCTTACTGGGCAAAGGAGAATTGGAATGAAGTGTTGGATGCTTTCACTACTGGTGTTGCTATTCTTGTACTGGCTATTCCTGAGGGTCTGCCTTTGGCCGTTGCAATTGCTTTGGCTTACTCTGTGAAACGAATGATGACTGATAACAACTTGGTACGTCATTTGAATGCCTGTGAGACCATGGGAGGAGCA
>JABLTK010159071.1_pt1 | contig 13640 bp, 9 predicted proteins | sample 7160131 | NCBI WGS metagenome assembly JABLTK01 (sample SAMN14651221, study PRJNA627086) | human gut metagenome | isolation source: feces | host: Homo sapiens
AGCAGGCTTGGCAGCGCGCAAGGCTCGCGGGCGAAATTTTTCTGGGAACGGAAATGGACGCCCTCCATAAATCCACACGACTCGAATATGCGCTGAAGAACCGCCTCGCCCCAGTTGCCGGCAACCTTGTTGTTTGAGCGCAACGCGGTTGTAAGCCCCCTCGCCTCCTCGCTGAGCTGTTCGTTCATTTTCAAAAGCGAGCCGATTTGCGTTTCCATGGAGGCATTGTTGCGGACGCTCAGCGTGTTCAGATTTTCCACGCGCTCGCGGAATTCTTTGATGTTGTTTTTCAGGGGCGTCAAAATCAGCCCCAGCTGTTCGAGATTCGAGGACGACATTTTGTCGCGCGCGGCCTCGAAAATTTTGTTGGAAAGATTTTCAAAGTCGGAGGCGAATTTTTCGCGCATCGCCTTTTCCTCTTCTGAGCGGTTTTGCAGGCGTTCCGAAAGGGACGATATTTTTTCTTCGGCGGCAGACAGGCGCTTTTCCGCCTCGATTTTGGAAGAAAGAAGCGCAACCCTTTCGTTGCGCAATTCGCCAACCTCCTTAGACAGCGAGTCGGTGCGAACCTTTTCCGCATTGAGAGCCGACGACAATTCTATTTCGTTGGCCGAATGTTCGGACAGCGACTTTTTGAACTTCGACAGGACAACCGCAAGCAGTCCCGCCATCGCGGCGGCGAAAACGACGCATAACGATATTACCATAAATTCCATTTTTATTATTCTCCGTCTTCCTCTTCAAATATTTGCATCGTCGACTCGTCCTCGATTGACGACGACGACGCCGTTTCGCGTTTGCCCTCCTCGGCTATTCCGCCTGCGACCAATGTTTGCGGGCGGCTTCCGAATTGCGAGTCCAAAACGTCCAAAAGCCCTTGGGAGACTTTTTTCAAAGCCTCCTCGAATTCGACCGTGTTTGAAGGGAAAATCTCGACCTTTCTTTCCGTTTCGGCAACCGCGGCGATTTTCCCCGCCTTCGGCGCGCGTTCCACGGCGGCGGTGTAGACCGTGGCGAATTCCCTTGACTCGTTTAAGACCTCCCTAAGCAGAAGGGCTATTTTTTTTTTGAACTTCGGCGGGAGCGGTCGAAAGCTTGTCGAGTTCCTTGATAAGAGTGTTGATTGCGCGTGCCCTGCTTTGTTCGACCGCCTTCAATAGCGCGACTTCAAAATTGGCCTTTTCGGACAAGCCGTTTTTCAACCCGCGTTCGGCGTTTTGAAGCACGTCGAGCATGCGCATCATCTGTTCGCTCGAAAGTTTTTTTTCTCCGAACTCTTTGTAGCCCGTCGAGAACGATTCAATCATCGACGTTCTGACAAAATTTTGCATGTCGCACAGGGCGCGGTACAAATCGCAGCCGTTGTCGGCAAGCGAATCCACGGCTTTTACGACGGCGGCGTAATCGCCCTTGGCCATCTTAGACACGAGATCGGAAATCTGCTCCTCGGAGGCGAGCCCGTAGACTCCGATTACGTCGTTTACGCCGAGTTTCTTGCCGCAAAAGGAAATCATCTGGTCGAGAATGCTCTGTGCGTCGCGCATGCCGCCGTTGGCAAGGCGCGCTATGGCGCGCAAAGCTTCGGGAGTTGCGGAAATATCCTCCTTCTTGGCTATTTCCGCGAGATGCGCGGCGATTAAATCCTCCGGTATAGGTCTAAACTCAAAGCGTTGGCAGCGCGACGTTATGGTGCCCAAAACTTTGTGCGCCTCGGTGGTCGCAAATATGAATTTGACGTGTTTTGGCGGTTCTTCCAGCGTTTTCAGCAAGGCGTTGAAGGCGTCGGAAGTAAGCGAATGGACTTCGTCTATTATGTAAATTTTATAAGTGCATTGCGAAGGCGCGTATTGGCATTCCTCGCGCAGGCTTCGTATTTCGTCAATCGAGCGGTTGGACGCGCCGTCTATTTCCACGACGTCCATGCAAGAGCCGTTCATAATAGCCTGCGAGATGTCGTCGTTTTCGTCGGGGTGGACGTTTGGCCCGCCTTTGGCGTTGAGAGCTTTGGCGAAAAGTCTGGCAACGGTTGTTTTGCCCGTACCTCTCGGCCCCACAAACAAATATGCGTGCCCGATTCGCCCCGACTCTATGGCGTTTGTGAGAGTCTTGACAATATGCTCCTGCCCCACAAGTTCCGAAAATTGTTTTGGGCGGTATCTGCGCGCTATGACTTGATAAGCTTCACTCATTCTCGCCAACCTTATTACGATACTTTTTTAAGACAAGTTTTTTTTGAAAAGACGCACAAAACGTGTCTTTGCAAAACGCTTCGCATTATGCGCATATTATTTTACCACAATTTCTTGCGCTTTTCCGCCCGCGCCCGCCGCGCCCGCGGAAATTATCGCGCCGTTGGGAAGGGTATCCATTACAAAATGGTGCACGTGTCCGCAAAGCACGCCTTTGACTGCCGGCGATGTTTTCAGCAATTCGGCAAATTCGAGCGTGGTTTTTGTCGGCCTGTGGAATTTGCGCAATCCCTCCGAATCGTAAAGCGCCAATTTGTCTTCGGGCACTCCCGCCAGATAGGCGCATTTGCGTTTCGAGTTCTTCGCCATAATCGTGTCGAAGAATTTTTCGGTGTAAACGGGAATATGGAACATCGCCAAAATCGGAAGCCCGCGCCGAATTTCCGCCTTTAATTTTTCGAGCTGTTTGGCCGAAAACTGGTATTGCGTATTGTCGATTGTCAAAATGTTCAGGCCGCCTATTACGCGCGAATGAAAATCGATGTCGTACTTGAAGCACGACTGAATTAAAGCGCAGGTTTGGGGGTTGTGCTCCCTCTCCTTTTTGCTTCCCACATAATAGCTGAACTCGTGGTTGCCGACCGCGAAGACAACGTCGTCCGCGCCCATATTTTCTTTGAGCCATTCCAGCCCCTTGTGCGTGACGAAATCCATGCTGTCGCCCGTGCATAAAACCGTGAGATTGTTCCGGCGCGCATATTCCATCGTGCGCAAAAAGAATCTGTGCGACCATGCGTATGCTTTGAGGCGCTTGGCGGCAAGTTCGTTTCTGTCGGCGTCGCGCCCGTCTATTTCCACAAGGTGCGAATCGGTAATGTGCAAAAATTTAAGCGGTTTCTCCAAGTCCGCGTTTATGAAAATTTCGCCCTCGCGCAATGTTATGCCGTTTACTTTGCGTTCCGCCGCCGTCAGCGTGTCGAATGCCGACCCCGCAAGAAGAGCCGCCGCGCCTGTTTTCAAAAGTTTTGATATGAATATTCTTCTTAACATGTTTGAATCTTTCTAAAAACGCGAAAATAATTGCAACCTTTGCCTTATTCAAGGGTTTTATGCAAAAAATGGTTGAAATGAAAACGCCGCTGTAAATTATAGGGCGATTATGTCAAGAAAATCGGCACAGGATATTGAAAACGAGATGTTGTACGACGATCTCGAAATGTCGGTGCTGCATAAAATAAGCCGCGCCGTCGTGCAAAGAAAAAACGTCTCCGAACTAATCGCCGAGACGCTGGAAATCCTCAACAAGGAAATGGGTCTCCTGCGCGGGACAATCACCCTGCGCGACGGCGAATACCTGTTCATAGAAGCCTCGCACGGCATGGACAACGAATCAATCAAACGCGGCGTATACAAGGTAGGGGAAGGCGTCACGGGGCGCGTGGCCGCCGAGGGAAAGTCGGTTGTCATTAGGGACGTGTCCAAAAGCCGCGAATTCCTCGACCGCACAAAAACGCGCGGAGAATCGCTCAAAGGCATCGCCTTCGTATGCGTTCCAATCATTTACATTGAACAGGTCATAGGAACGCTGAGCATCGACAGAAAACTTCCCAAAAAAGCCGACCTCGAACGCGACCTCGAACTGCTCGAAACCGTCGCCAACATTCTCGCCGACGCCGTCGCCCTGATTTACCTCAGGCACGAAGAGCGCAACAAGCTGCTCGACGAAAACAGACGCCTCAAACTCGAACTCAGCTCGACGCTTATGCGCCCGCCAAACATTCTCGGGAACTGCGGCGCAATGCAGATTGTATACGAATCGATAGCGCGCTTCTCGCAACATTCGGAACCGATTTTAATCCGCGGGAAGTCGGGTACCGGCAAGGAGCTTGTGGCGAGAGCCATAGGGGAATCGACGCAAAACTTCGACAAGAAATTCAGCGTCGTAAATTGCGCCGCCCTGCCCGACTACGCCCTCGTCGGTGAAATCTTCGGCTTTGAAAAGGATTCCTTCGCCCGCGCCCACTTCGGCAAGGAGGGGCTTCTCGAACAGGGAGGGACGGTTTTCCTCGACGAAATCGCCGAAATATCGCCCGCCGCCCAAAAAATGCTCGCCGAGTATCTCGCCGTCGGACGATTCAAAAGAATCAACGGCAAAGAGGAGGTCGCCGGCAAATCGAGACTCGTATTCGCGACTTCCTCGGACATAGAAAAAATGGTTGAACAAAACCATTTCGATAAAAATCTCTACCTTGCCATATCGAAAAACACCCTGCACCTGCCCGCCTTGCGCGACAGAAAAAGCGATATCGTTCTGCTTGCCGAACATTTCCTCGAAAAATACAACAAAATCTACCGAAAAAACATAAAGCGCATATCCACGCCCGCCATCAATATGATGACGATTTACGCCTGGCCTGGAAACGTCCGCGAACTTGAAAACTGCATCGAACGCGCCGTAATGTCGTCGAACGATTCCGCAATTTCGGGCTACAACCTCACGCCGGCGGTGCGGGCGGGATATATGCACAAACCCGTACAGTACGGGGAGGACGTCGATTTTAATTCCATGGTTGCCTCCTTTGAAAGGGAGCTAATCACCGAAGCGTTGAAGGCAAACAAAGGCAACGCCGCGGCGGCAGCCCGAAAGCTCAACCTTACCGAACGCGTAATCAACTACAAAATAAAACAGTATTCAATCACGACCGGCTGGTATAAAAATTCAAAATGACAAAGCAAAAAACAATGATGGCGCTATCGGGCGGAGTCGACAGCTCCGTTGCTCTGACCCTGCTCAAACAGCAGGGGGAGGACGTTTCCGCCGCATATATGAAAACGTGGATGAACGAAGAAGGCATCGACGTCTTCGGCGACTGCCCGTGGCATCAGGATATTCTCGACTGCCGCGCCGTGGCGGAGCATGTCGGAGTCGATTTCGAGGTCGTGGACTTTATAGCCGAATATAAAAAGGAAATCGTCGAATATCTCGTGGACGGATACAAGCGCGGACGCACGCCTAACCCCGACGTAATGTGCAACAGAAGAATGAAATTCGGCAAATTTCTCGACTACGCAAAAATGCGCGGATTTTCCGCCGTCGCCACCGGACATTACTGCTCTCTGCGCGAAAACGACGACGGCTCACGCGACCTTCTTATGGGAGCAGACCCGAGCAAGGACCAGTCGTATTTTCTCGCCCTGATAACGCAGAGGCAGCTTCAATGCGCGGCCTTTCCAATCGGCTCGCTTTTGAAAAGCGAAGTCCGCGACATCGCGCGCGTCAACGGTCTGCCCAACGCCGAAAAAAAAGACAGCCAGGGCATATGCTTTTTGGGAAAAATAAGGATTCAGGATTTCCTCAGGCACTACATTCCCGAAAAAGAGGGAAACATCGTAAACCTCGAAGGCAAGATTCTCGGACGCCATCGCGGGCTCTACAATTACACGCTTGGACAGCGAAAAGGCATCGGCGTGCCGTCGAATACCGACAGAAAGTGCTACGTTGTCGTAGCCAAAAATTTCGATACAAACGAACTTGTCGTGGCCTTCGACGCGCCCGACGTTCCCTATCTCTGGCGGAACGAAGTCGTAATAGAAGATGTCTCATGGATTAACAAACCCATTCTCGAACCCCGCCAAACATACGCGAGAGTCCGCTATCGGGACGACCTTGTAAAAATTCTGTATACGCCGCTGAAAGACAATCGCGCAAAAATCGAATTCGAGAAACCGCAAAGGGCAATCGCGAGCGGCCAAGTGCTGGCGATTCACGATTCGGATCCCTCCGTAGTTCTCGGCGGCGGAATTTATGTTGACTTTAAAAACTTTTAACGGTTTTTTAAACCTTACAACTTAACAATTATATATATGGATAGAAGAACATTCTCGAAAAAAGCGGCGGGCGCGCTCGTCGGCTCATCGTTATTGGGGGCGGCCTCGCGCGCTTTTGCCGGCGATGCGGCGGCAAAAAAACCTTTTAACTGCAAATTCGCGGCCAATATCTACAGATGGACCAACATTTGCCCCAACAAAACAAAGGGGCTTTCGGACGTAGATAAAATCAAATTCTGGTACGACGAAGGCTTCCGCGCAATGGAAGACAACGACATGATGAAATATCCCGTCGAAAAACAGGTCGAGCTTGCCAAACAAATGGAAAAGCTCGGCATGGAAATGGGCGTATTCACATCTCCCGTAGGCGGCGGATATAAACTTACGGCATTCAAGGAAAACGAAAAGGCGAAGCCGAACAAGAAGGCCGTCATAGAATTCGTAAAGGACGCTGCTAAAAAAACGGCGGAAACCGCAAAGCGCGTAAACGCAAAATGGACGACCGTCGTCGTGGGCAAAACCGACTTGTCGCTCGAACACTCCTACCAGATGGCAAACGCGGTTGAAATGCTGAAATATGCGGCGGAAATATTTGAAAAATCCGGTCTTATTATGGTTCTCGAACCCCTTTCATTCACCGCGCACCCCGGTCTTTGGCTGCAAAAGACGTCCGACGCCTACATGATTTGCAAAGCCGTAAACAGTCCGTCGTGCAAGATTCTTTTCGATACGTACCACCAACAGAATACCGAAGGAAGCCTTATAAGGAACATCGACGCGTCGTGGGACGAAATCGCATACTTCCATCTCGGCGACGTTCCGGCAAGAACCGAACCGCTATCAGGAGAAATCAATTTCAAAAACCTCATAAAGCACATTCACGACAAGGGTTATCGCGGCCTGTACGGAATGGAGCACGGACAAAGCGACAGATCCCCCGCAGGAGACGACAAGCTGATTCGCGCATACAGGGAGATTGACGTAGCCTAAACGGCCACGGCGGAATTTGCGAAAAGTCGGCGCTGACGGAAAATCGCGCCGATTTTCTTTTTTCGCAAAAAATACGAACTTTTTTTAACTTTTTTACTTTACAGGAAAAATTTTTCGTATTCTATATCTGGTTTTAATTTTCTTACAAAACGAGAAATGCAAAAGACAAAGAAATCCATAGTTAAACGCTTTAAGATTACTGCTTCAGGCAAAGTGCTCCGCAGAAGCCCCGGCAAACGCCACCTTCTCAGCGCAAAGTCCATCAAGCAGAAGCGCGCGATGGGACACGACAAATCGGTAACTCCGGGTGTCGCGGCCAACGTAAAGAAGGCAATCCCCTTCGCGTAATTATCTAAAAGCACAAACAATAACATTGCTGAAAGGGTGAAGGCGACCCCCAAGCAAATCAAAATTATCAGGAGATAAAAACATGCCCAAAGTCACAACTTCAGTAGCGTCGCGCAAACGCAGACAGCGCACGTTGAAGGCGGCAAGAGGTTATTTCGGAAATAAATCCAGACTCTTCCGCTACGCAAAAGACGCCGTCCAACACGCCGGCAAATACGCATACCGCGACAGACGCGTTCGTCGCCGCGAATTCCGCAGCCTCTGGATTACCCGCATCAACGCGGCTTGCAGAGCGGCAGGTCTTAAATACAGCACGTTTATGGCCGGTCTTAAAACGCTCAATGTCGAACTCGACAGAAAGCAGCTCTCGGAACTCGCCATCAACGATGAAGCCGCTTTCTCGGCTCTCGTCCAGAAGGTAATCGCTTCCGTTAAGAAATAGGCTTAACAATTTTCTAAAAACCTCTCCCAAGCGGAGAGGTTTTTTTTGTGTCCGCACGGCGGAGACGGTTGACAGTTTTCCAAATTTTACGGCATTTGCCATTGCAACGAAAGAAAACAGCGGCAAAATATCCGTAAACGCGGGAAGTCGATTTTTCGCAGACATAAAGGATTCTATATGGGGAAGTTTTTATTATCGATTTTGGCAGCCGCATTTTCTGCGGCGTGCCTTAACGCCGAACAAGACGCGCAGGCCGCGTGGCATTATCCGCTCTACCTCGACGGGGGCTCGCCGATGGCCAAACGCGTCCGCGTGGAAATCGAAAACAAGTCGAACGCCGATTTTACGGCGCGTCCGATAGAAATATCCGTCAAGGCGCTGGGAATGGCGGGCGAAAAGAAATCGGCGTTAAGGGCGGTATCGCAAGAAGGCAAAGAACTTCTTTTCGCCGTTACGGGAGAAGATTGCGCCGCGCTAAAAAAAGACTCTTCAATAGTTGTGCCCATCGATTGCCCCGCAAATTCCCGAACGGAAATCTGGCTCTATTTCGGCAACAAAGACGCCCTCGAAGTGCCCGACTATTATTATATTTTCGGCAAAGAGGAAAACTTCGACGCTGGAGTTCTCGATTCGGATTGGTCGTATAAAAATCAAAAGACAATCCCCGCCGACGCGCTTTCCGAAAAAACGGCAAAAGAGGGAAAATCGCTTAGATGCGTGCGCGAAAAACTTTCGCCCTATTCCTACAAGTATCGTCTCAACGTGGATTCCGCCGAGTCCCTGAAAAAAAGAATGTATCCGAAACAGGACGCCGTAAACGAAGGCGACATTATCGAGGTTTCCGCGGACGTAAAGGCCGAAAACGTCGAGGCGGACAAAAACGGCGGCGGCACAATCGCCTTGATTTTCAATTTTCCCGACGGCCGCTTTAAGGCCGTCCGCGCCGACACGCGGCTTTCCGGAACGACCGATTGGAGGAAAATATCAATGCGCGCCGCCGTTCCCCAAGGCGCAACCGCCGCCGCTTTTTCGACGGTGGCCGACATAAATTCGGGCGAGGTTTTTTTCGACAATCTGAAAATAAAAAAAATACAGCCGCGCGAAAGCTACACGCTAAAAATCTCCGCTGTCGAAAAGCTAAAATTGAAACGCAAAAAGGCGGCAAGAGATTGGGAGGCCGACGCAAAAAAATTCAATCTGCGAACGACAGCCTCCTTTTACAATCTGGGCGACGTTCCGACCGCAGACGCGCTCGGAATAGTTCCCATAAAAATAGTGTCCTGCGGAAATTTCGGGGCAAAATATTTCAAAGTCTACAAAGACGGAGCGGAAATCCCCTCCTCCGTCATTGAGGACAAACTCGTGTTTCCGCTTGCGCCCGTCGGCGCAAAAACGGAAGATCAATACAATATATATATCGCCGAAAACAGAAAAAACAACGTCGCCAAAACGACGGTTTCCAAACAGGCAAGCTACATTTTAAGCGACCTCGTATCGGAGACAAAAAACGACGCAGATACCTTCGGATTCGATAAAATCCTAAAATCAAAAGCCAATCTGCTTAGAAATTCCGACTTTGAAAACGGCCTTGAAAACTGGCTTGTGCGCGGCTCAAAACCGGACACTTCAAAGGAGATTTCGGTTGTGGAAAGCGGACTGTTCGGCAAAAACGCCCTGCAAATAAAATTCAATACGCACATCAAGGAAATAAAGGACGGCGGATTTAAATTCCCCGGCGGGGCGTCGTCGGGCAAAAAGAAACCGAAACGCCAAAAACTTCCCAACGACTATTTCGGAGTGCGGCAGGAGGGAAAAGTCTCGCCGCAAAAAGGCTACGCCCTCATATTCTGGCTGAAATCGCGGGAAGGCAGACAGGGATTCGGGCTTCCGCGAGCCTTTGTCGTCAACGGCAAAAACGTAAAATACACAAACGCAAACGTCGCGTCATACGGCGAATGGGTCGCCAAGCTGCACTGCATTTCCACCGCAAAAGGCGACAGGATTTTCGCCGACGCCATAATTTCGGGCAAAAGCAACGCCCTTGTCGACGGCGTATTTTTCGGCGAATGCTTAAAATCCTTCAAGTTCGAATATTCGGCTTTCGGCGACGACGGCAAAGACTACATTGCCGCCTGGCAAGTCAGCCCGATTGTTAAAGTGTTCGGCTTTTTCGCGCCGCCCACAAAAGCGGAAACGCCTTCCATTTCCCTTGCAAAAAACGAATACGAAAATTTGCAAATGGCGGTAAGAACCAACGTCTATGCTAAAAGGCTGGAAATCGCCGCCCCCGCGCCCAGACTCGTAAACCCCGACGGCAACGGCGGCGAAAAAACCCTTGCCGCACCGAAAATCTCGGTCGCAAAAACCGTCGTTTGCGACGCGCCAAGCACATACACAGTATTCAACGGCGTTAAATACAACGAACGCTGCGTTCCGCGAAATTCGATGATTGAAGAATATCCCGATCCGCTTGTAACGCAAAATTTCATCGTATTGCAAAAAAACAAAACCGAATCCGTATGGTTGAATTTTTACGCCGACGAAACGGTAAAGGCGGGTAAATACGAAGGAAAAATCGAATTTAAAGACGGCGGAAAAACCGTCGCCTCTTTCCCCTATTTCGTGAAGGTGAGAAAATTTGCGTTGCCGAAAAAAGCGGGGCTGACCGCCATTTTCGACGCTCGCGGAACTTCCTTTAACGGTGGCTGGAGGGCGAGACGGGACATCGCCGGCATAACGAGCAAATTCTACGACAGAATCGGCCTGCAAGAATTTCTCGCAAAATACAGGGCGACGGTCGACCACCCCGAAAAAATAAAGTTTATGCTCAAAGACGGAAAGCTCGCAGCCGACTTCGGCGAATTCGACAAGTTTTGCGAAAAATCCTTCGGCGAACTCGGAGTAAAACAAATGTACCTTCCGCAAATTTCAAGTTTCGCCTTTGCAAACAGATTTTCGCGTTTGACACGCGACGACAACTCGCTGAAAGAGCCTATCGCGCCATACGAAGGCAAATACCCCTACCCGAACGCCGACCTCGCCAAGTTTAATCCCGACTACGTTGCGGAACTTCAAGAGCGCGTAAAATTGATTTACTCGCACTTGAAGCAAAAAGGCTGGCAGGACAATTTCCTTTGGTATGTTTGCGACGAGCCGCACTGCGACGTGGACGGAATTGCCGATATGGTCAAGGCCTACTGCAAAATAGTCGCGGAGGCCGAACCCGAAGCGCGGCTATATTCGAGCACATGGGCGTATACCCCCATGCTCGCCGGCGGAATAAACGTTTGGGGACTCGATATGTCGTCCGACCGCACGCCTTCCGACATCGCCGCAATAGACTCGCGCAAAGAAAAAAAGCTCTTCACAACCGACGGCAACTATTGCATAAACACGCCCTACTGCGCGCAGGAAAGGATTATGTCGATTTTCTGCTTCGCGGGAGGCTTTGAAGGCTACGAATACTGGGGAGTCGACTGGTACACGCGCAATCCCTTCAAATGGGGAATGCACTACGACAGAATAAGCGCCCCCGCCCCGACCGTCCGCAACCGCACGCGCTATCCAAACGGCGACGGATATTTTGTCTATTCGGGAGAACCGATTGGAAGAAAGGAAATTTTCCCCTCGGTAAGATTAGAATCGGTCAGGGACGGACAGGAAGACTACGAATATTATATTCTGCTCGAAAAACTCGCCCAAGACAAAAACGACGACGCCGCGAAAAAAACTTTGGCGAAAGTAAAATCTCTGGCGCAATATCCGAACGCAAGGGGCACGCAATCGGCGGAGCTGCTGCCGAACCCGCAAATCGTCGAGGAACTCCGCGGTGAGGTCGCCGAACATATCGAACGCCTTTCCGAATAGCTATCGGTGCTAACAATGGCAAAAAAAGCGCCCGACAAACCAAAATGTCGGGCGCGAACTCACTCGTTTTAGGGGTAGCTAAATACTCATTTGAATCCTCGTTATAGGACATCGGAAAATCTGCATTGTTCCGCTTTTTTGACGCAAAAAAAACGATTTTCGCCCTCCTAAAAAATGCTTGCCAATTTCCGCAAGTGAAATTGACTTGTATCCTTTAATTTCACAACGCTTTAAGCTCTGTTTTTTATAGAGTAAAAATTTATTATGGAAAACAAAATCAACGAAATTTTGGCAAAGGCAAAATCGTCCCTGCCCGCCGCAAAAACAAAAACGGAAGTTGCGAACATAGGCGCAGCCATAACCGGCCCCAGCGGCGAACTCACGGCTCTAATGAAGCTTATCCCGACGCTCGACAAAACCGAGCGTCCCGCCGCCGGCAAACTCATAAATATGGCAAAACAGCAAATCGAGCCGCTCGTCGCGGAGGCGTATGCCAGAATCGAGGGGGAAGAAATGGCCTCCGCCCTCGGCGAAAAACCCGACATTTCGCTGCCCAATATCGACCTCGAACGCGGAACAATACACCCCCTTACCCTTACTATCCGCAAAATTTGCGACATATTCAAACGCGCCGGATTCACCGTCGCGGAGGCGACGAACCTCGAAACGGAATGGTTCTGCTTCGACGCCCTTAACACTCCCGCCGACCACCCCGCCCGCGACGCGCAGGACACTCTCTTTATGCCGCGCAACACCGTGGCGACAAACGTGGAAAAACACGCCGACGAACTTTATCTTTTGAGAAGCCATACTTCGTCCGTCCAGATAAGGGCAATGATTAAGGAGGGAGCGCCGATAAGAATACTCGCGCCCGGCCGCGCATTCCGCCGCGACACCGTCGACGCCACCCACTCGGCAAACTTCCACCAAATCGAAGGCCTGTATGTCGACAAAAACGTAAAGCTTACCGACCTTAAAGCCGCTCTCGACTACCTCTTCAAAAACCTCTTCGGCTCGTCGGCCAAAACCCGCCTGCGCCCGAGTTTCTTCCCCTTCACCGAACCGAGCTTTGAAGTGGACTTTATGAGCGCCGACCTCGGCAAACTCAGCAACCGCTGGATTGAAATTCTCGGCTGCGGAATGGTCGACCCGAACGTAATTAAAAACGTCGGCCTCGATCCCGACACATACAGCGGCTACGCATTCGGGCTCGGCGTCGAACGCATCGCCATGCTGATGCACTCAATCGACGACATACGCCACTTCTATTCAAACGATACGCGTTTTCTCAAACAATTCGCGGCAAGATAAACTTTAATATCAAATACATTTTACAATGAAACTCAGTTTACAATGGCTTAACAAATATGTCGATTTGTCGGACATTTCGGCGGAACAAATCGCCGACGCGCTGCCGATGCTCGGGCTCGAAGTCGAAAGCGTGGAAACGACGGGAATGAAAAAGCTCGACAATGTCGTCGTAGGCGAAATTCTCAGCCGCGACCAGCACCCCAACGCCGACAAATTGGGCGTTTGCATGGTAAAGGTGAATCCCGCGGAAGACGCCGTTCAGATTGTCTGCGGCGCGTCCAACTACAAGGTCGGAGACCGCGTTCCCGTTGCGCTGGCCGGCGCTAAGCTGCCGACTCCCGACGGCGGAATTTTTGAAATCAAAGTTTCGCAACTGCGCGGCGTTACAAGCAACGGAATGATGTGCTCGGCGCGCGAATTGGGAATGGGCAACGACCACAGCGGGCTTCTAATCCTTTCGCAGCGGCCGGAAATCGGCACGCCGATAAACGACGTTTTCACGGATTCCGACACCGTGTTTGAAATAGAGCTTACGGCAAACCGCGGAGACTGCCTAAGCCATATCGGAGTAGCCCGCGAGCTTGCCGCCAAATTCGGCAAAAAATTAAAAAAGCCGGAGCTGAAATATCGCCCCGCCTATTCAGACAAACCCGACGGGCAAATTC
>JABLTK010088059.1_pt1 | contig 13635 bp, 6 predicted proteins | sample 7160131 | NCBI WGS metagenome assembly JABLTK01 (sample SAMN14651221, study PRJNA627086) | human gut metagenome | isolation source: feces | host: Homo sapiens
CGGTTCTTTCGGCTTAAAATAAAATATAGTTGCAATAACGAAAATTACTAAAATAAAAATAATAAATTTAAACCAACCACTCTTCAAAAAGTTCATTTCTCATAACCTTCTTCCTATAAACTCTATAACTTTGTCATTATATCATAGTGTGGTTGTAGAAATAAAGGAAATATTGTGAAAAATTCGAAGATTACTAAAAAAATGCGAGTGGGCTGTTCAGATTTAAATTTAGAGAAAGGCGAGGGGTTTGATAAAACTTTTATCCGCTAGGTTTTGTCAAGGTAGTATTGCTTCGCAATCTCCACCTCGACAAAAAACGCTACTAAAAGTATTATCAAACCCCTCGCCTTTCTCTAAATTTAAATCTGAACAGCCCCACAAAAAAGTGCCTGACATAAAAACATCAGGCACTTTTATAACTCTTAGTCTTGAGCAGAATATTCAATCTCTCTTTTCTTAGCCATCTCATCACTAGCCAAATACTCATCATAACTCATACGTTTATCTATAATTCCATTCGGTGTAATCTCAATAATCCTATTTGCAACTGTTTGAACAAGTTGATGGTCATGCGATGTAAATAAAATAACACCTTTAAAAGCTTCCAAACCATTATTCAAAGCAGTAATAGACTCAAGGTCTAAGTGGTTCGTTGGCTCATCAAAAATCAAAACATTTGCACCAGAAAGCATCATCTTTGCAAGCATACATCTAACCTTTTCTCCACCAGATAAAACATTAACTTTCTTAAGAGCTTCTTCACCAGAAAACAACATTCTTCCAAGAAATCCTCTAACAAAAGTCTCCTCTTTAACTTTAGAATACTGCATAAGCCAATTAGTAATACTCAAATCACTTGCAAACTCTGAAGAATTGTCCTTAGGAAAATATGCAACAGATGTAGTAATACCAAATCTATAATCACCACTTTCTGGTGATGCGTTATCTGTTAAAATTTCAAAAAGCTCAGTTTTTGCAGCACCCATTGGACCAACAAAAGCAATCTTATCACCTTGTTGAACATTTATCGAAACATTATTAAGCATCTTCTTTCCATCAGGTGAATTCTTAGTAAGCTTCTCAACAAACAAAATCTCTTTACCAGGCTCTCTATCCATTTCAAAATTAATGTATGGATACTTTCTGTTAGATGGTTTAATCTCGTCTAGCTCAATCTTTTCTAGAAGTTTCTTACGAGAAGTAGCTTGCTTAGATTTAGAAGCATTTGCACTAAATCTTCTAATGAATTCTTGTAGCTCCTTAATCTTATCTTCTTTCTTCTTATTTGCATCTTTCATCTGTTTTAAAACAAGTTGACTAGATTCATACCAGAAGTCATAGTTACCTGTATAAACTTGAATCTTACCATAGTCAATATCTGCAATATGCGTACAAACAGTATTTAAGAAATATCTATCGTGTGAAACAACAATAACAGTATTTTCAAAATTAATAAGAAAATCTTCAAGCCATTCAATAGCCTCTAAATCAAGATAGTTAGTAGGCTCATCCAAAAGCAAAACATCAGGATTACCAAAAAGAGCTTGTGCAAGCAAAACCTTAACCTTTTGCATCTCTGTTAACTCTTTCATATACTTATCATGAAAAGCAGTCTCTAAGCCTAAACCATTTAAAAGTTGAGCAGCATCACTTTCTGCATTCCATCCGTCCATCTCAGCAAACTTTGCTTCCAATTCTCCAGCTTTTATTCCATCTTCTTCAGAAAAATCAGGCTTATTATAAAGCTCATCTTTTTCCTTCATAATTTTATACAACTCTTGATTTCCCATAATAACAGTCTGTATAACTTTTTCCTCTTCATAAGCATGGTGGTCTTGCTTTAATACAGAAAGTCTTTCTCCAGGATTCATAGTGATATCACCTTGAGATGGTTCAAGCTCTCCAGACAAAATCTTTAAAAATGTCGTCTTGCCAGCACCATTTGCACCAATAAGCCCATAGCAATTTCCAGGTGAAAACTTAATATTTACATTTTCAAAAAGTGTTCTTTTTCCAAATCTTAAAGTAACTCCATTAGCACTAATCATATTATCTTTACTCCTATTCTATATATTTCTAAATCTGCCTACTCCTCATCAACTCTTAAATTAAAAGTCTTTGGTAAGAAAGCTTCTTTATATTGATTAATGAAAAATTTATCGGTCATACCAGCGATAAAATCGACTATTATTCTATCAGAAGAATTGCCTTTTGTATAGTCTTTATTCATTTCAGATAGATAAAAATCATATATATAACCTCTTTTAGCAGCCAAGTCTTCCCTTAACGACTCAAACAAACTGATAAAAAGGCCCCTATATTTTTCTTCTCTATCTTCCTTTTTCGGGTTAGAATAAATATTCTTATAATTAAAATCTAAAAGCTTTTTAAGTGCTACATAGATTTCTTTTGAAAACTCCAAATAAGGCTTATCGTAGCTATGTATAATAAGGTCTTCAACCAAAGTATCAATAATTTGCGAATTTGTATTGCCTAAAACATTAGAAATACTTTCTGGCAAATCACTACGCTCTATTAGATTTACCTTGATAGCATCTTCAACATCTCTGCCGATATAAGCAATAATATCGCAAATTCTAACAACACATCCTTCTAAAGTCATTGGATGGATTGTCTTATCAAAACTATCAACTGTATAAGATTTCTCATACTCGTTCCAAAACTCATCTACAGTTTTTTCAGTATTAGGCACATATCTTCTACATAAAATTTCTCCGTTATGACAAAGAATACCATCTAAGACTTGAACAGAAATGTTAAGTCCTTTACCATTTCTCTCTATTTCTTTTAAAACTCTAACACTCTGCACATTATGATGAAAAAATCCAAGTCCATACTCTTCACAAATTTCAGATAAAAACCTTTCACCCGTATGACCAAACGGAACATGCCCTAAATCATGTCCAAGCGAAATGGCTTCAATCAAATCCTCATTTAATTTTAAAGCTCTGCCAATCGTCCTTGCAATCTTTGAAACAAACTGAACATGAAGTCCACGGTGTGTTATTAGGTCATTATTAAACAAAGAAAAAACCTGTGTCTTATCCATATAACGTGTATATGCAGTAGAATGTAAAATCCTATCAGCATCACGTGAAAAATCATTTCTTACATTAAACTCATTTTTCCAAGTCTCTCTTTTCATCCTAATAGCATCCGAAGACTTACAAGCATATGGAGACAAATAATCTTCAAGCATCTCATTATTAAGTTCAATCATTTTTTCAAGTTCTTTCATAAACACACTTCCTTTCAAAATCAAAAAATTCTTACCGAAATTTTAATCCTTCCCTTTTTCGTTTCGCCTAAAATCTCAAGCACCTTAATTCTGCCAAAACCTCGCACAGAAATCAAATCGCCTTCCTTAACATTTTTAGAATCATTTTTAGCCAAAACAAAGTTAAGCAAAACTTTTTCTTCTTTAAAAAGATTACTACTCTTTTCACGAGAAATCCCAAAAGCGCTGCTAATAACACCATCAATTCTAAGAGAAGCCACAGAATAAGTAACATCTTTAGAATTAGACTTTATGTCCATAAGCATATCAAAATATATTTTTGAAACTTTAACCTTTTCCCTTCCAATTTTATTTAAATTATTTAGCACATATTCACACATCTCACGCATGACTATTATATCACAAACATTTTCATTTACAATTATATCACCAAGCATTTCACGTTTAATCCCTAAGCCCAAAACACTCCCAAGCACATCTCTGTGTGAAAGCTTAATCACATCTCTAGCTTCAATACGTAAACAATTGCAAAACTCAGAGATAACATCATCTTTAGTACCAATAATAATAATCCTTCGCTCAGCTTCTTCAAAACCACCAGACAAACAAAACTCCTTACCGCGAAGAACAGGCAGAGCCTCTTCTACTTCGGCAGGAGTTAAGAAATTAGTCGAACTAATGATATCCGTTTTTTCGTAAAACCTTATTTTATCGCGAACCTTTGAAACACAATAATCCATAAAAACCTCACACAACTACTAAGGATTAAATTTGCCATCTTCATCTAAAGTAAAAGGCATTTCAAATTGTAACTCGCCGTAAGTTGCTGGTGCAATTTCAGCAGGGTCAAAATAAATAACAAGCTTATCTCCATTAATAAAAAACTTTTGCTTATCATTTAAAGTTTGTAAGCCCTCGCCATTCATTAAAGTATAACCTTTATCTTCAGATTGTTTAGTAATTTCCTTAATAATCTCAGATTTATAATTTACATGTGCAGGGAAAATATCTTCCAAATAAAAAATTCTTTCCTTGCTCATATCAATATTATAAATATCTTTCCATTTGCTAGATCTTATTCCACCAGTCTCATAATCATTTGAAATAACCAAACTCAAATAATTGCCATTTGCAAACTTATCAAATGAAGTAACATACTTATACAAAGTTGCAGGATCCGTTTCTTCATCAATCATAACCATAATCTCATCTTTATACGCAAAAATAACATTAGTAATCATATTATTTACGTAATTTTGGAAATCCTTATTCTTAAAAGACTGAATAGATGGATACTTAACATCAATAATCCTATTTGCGCCACTAGCATTTTCCCTGATTTGTACAGTCTTAACAATAGCCTTTGCAGCAAGCCCCGGATCAACTGTAACAACATCCCCACTTGGCTCAACAATATCACTTGGTCTAGAAAACTTTTGCCAAACAAAATAACCTCCCACGCCAACAATTATAACAATAAGTAAACATATCAAAACCCTGATAAATTTCTTCATATATTATCCTCCAAAATAAATTATCTAAAATCAATACTTTCATTTCATACAAGAACATTATACCATTAATATTTTCAATATCAACAAAAAATTTTCAGAATTTCTTCACAAAACTCGTATTGTCTTTTTCCCTAGGTCGTGTTAGAATTCTAGATAGGCTATTTTAAAAAAATAAAATTAAAGGAGAGGATTTTAAAAATGAAACAAATAAAACTAATAGTTTCTATCCTATTAACATTTGTAATCATAGGAAGCTTAACATTTGCAGCTTCAGGAGAGCAAATGTACATCTACACAAACGAAAGTGGTGAACTAGTACCATCAAACGAATATCAATACGACGATGCCACATTAATCACAGACCAAGACGATTTAAACAATCTATATAATGACGATAACACAAGCGAGCAAGAAACATTAAAAAAAGCATTTGAAAATCAAAAAGGCGAAATAGCTGGACTTATAGAAGCATCAGAAGAAAACAACCAAGAACTAATAATAACCAAAATACTATCCGACGTAAAATCAGAATACACAACAGATGGCTACTACTACTATATCATCAAATATCAACTTGCAAACGTAAAAAATCCAGATGGTACAGAACTACCATCAGTAGTAATACTTAGCTACGACGTATCAGACAACCAAAACGTAACTTCATTAAAACAAGGAGACAAAATATATGGATACTTCCAAGCTGCAACATCAGAAGACTCTTCATACAATCTAGTACAACACGGTTTAAAAGATGAACAAATCGCCTACGTATCCATAACAGAAAGAGACAGAAGCTTAGGAATAATCCTACTAATCGCATTTAGCATACTACTTATGATTTTATATGCAGGAGCAAACGGAGCAAAAGCACTAATACCAATCTTTGTAGCATTAGACCTGTTATTTATAGTACTAGTTCCAGAAGTAGAAATCGGAAGAAAAATCCTATTCCTTGCAATCATCACAGCGCTTGAACTAATAATTCTAATAACAGTACTAAAAAATGGAATAAACAAAAAAACAGTAGTAGCAATAACAACATCAGTCATAATAGTAACCCTAATTAGCGTATTTGCATACTTCTTCGCAAACACAAACGCAATTTCAGGAAAAGGATTAGTAAGCGAAGAACATTACGATTTATCGTCAAACGTATATTACCTAGACCAACTATTTAAAGGAAATGTAAATACAAAAGACCTATACATATCAGTTATCATGATAATATCTGCAGTAATAGCAGCATGCATATCATCAAGACTTACAGAATACTCTGCTAAATACGCAGGTTCAAAAGACATAATAAATAACATCATAAGCGAAGGAAAAACAGTAATAAGTGAATATCCATTAATAATAACAATCATCTTCCTAGCATTTGACCTACCAAAAATAATGACAATCGTATATTCGCACATACCACTTAACCAAATCTTAAATTCAGAAACAATAATAACAGACGCATCAATTTTATTATTTGCAATAATTAGTACCCTAATCACTCTACCAATTCACGCAATAATAAGTAACCTACTTATGTGTGATGTTGAAGTAAAACAAATCAGTGCTGACAACAAATAATGAAGTGCTCACCAAATAGTCGCTCACTTACTTAGGGCTGAAGATATATTAAATTTTTTGAACCCTCAGCCACACCACACCGTTGTTCAAAAAATTTAATATATCTTCAGCCCCGCCACTAACCTATTTTAAAAGTAAAAAAAAGAAACGCTTGATATCAAACGTTTCTTTTTTTATTAATACAAAGTAGTAGTAGCTTCTACTCAACAATATATGTAGCTACATTTCCTGCCTTATCATAAGCTTTAATAACGTCGCCTTTAACCGCAAGTCCACAGTCGCCTTCCGACTTTCTTACAAGCTTACCATTAACAGTAACCCCAAGCAAATTACCTTCATTATCCTTCACAACAATTCTACCAGACTCAATCGTAATAACCGGAACTGCAGTATCAATATATATGTCAGTATCAAGTACCGCCAAGTCATTAGTATTACCAGCCTTATCATACAAAGTATCCGCAGCTATATTAATAATAATTCTACCAACACCCTTAGCATCCTTTATCGTCAAATTAAACTTGTCACCAATAAGACTACCACTTGAATATCCAGATGTAACCTTCTCCATACTCTTCTCAGCAGGATTAATATTTATATCAGATGCAGTAAACGTTATATTAGATGCGTCAAGCTTTGAATTCTTGTAGTTTTTATCAAATCCAGCAATCGTAAACTTAGCCATATTAGTTGTACCACCAATCAACTTAGTCTTCAAAGTAATCTCTAAAACATAAGGTTTCGAACTAATATTACCTGCTTCATCTTTTGCCCATGCATAAATAGTCTTAACACCATTTCCAGTGCTTCCATCTAAAACATGAGGTGCTTCCATATCTTCATAATAAGGAATCCAATTCTCATCATTTTCTGTTACAGTCTTATTAGTATTAGCAAACAAGACCTCAGTAATATCATCCTCATCTACTGTAATATTCTTAAGAATTACAGTAACATTATCAGCCACATCACCATCAATATCGACATTTGTAACATTACCCGTATTCCTATCAATATTAGAAACCACATATTCCTTTGTAGCAACATTACCAAAGTTGTCCTCCGCAGTAATAATATACTTATTATTTTCAGTAGCAACTATCGTGCCTTCTCCATTACTGTCAATATCCAAATCATAAGTCTTTCCATCAACAGTATAAGTTACTTTCTTAACACCACTTTGTGAATCAGTAACAATAACAGTTAAAGTTACATTCTTATTAGTCTTCTCAGTAATATCTGGAATTATCGTAATCTCTGGTGGGTTAGTCTCACCTCTTAATCTAGATTCATACATTCCATTTCTAGGTTCAGTAACTATTTCATAAAATACTCTCTCAATAGTAACAGTACCACCAGTATAAGGAGGTTCATTGCTACCAGCTAAAACGCCATCATTAAACGTAAACTTGCCATTAACAGCATACTTACCACCTTCAATTCTAGGAGCATCAACTATATTTTTACTTGAATCGCCAATAACCAAAGTTCCGTTATTAGTAATAGCCGTTTCGCTACTACTCTTAATTTTGCTTCCAGCTGTTGCACTAATAATCAATATACCACCGTCTACAATCGTAATCGGTGCATTTATAGCAATCTCATATCCACCCAAATCAAGGTTAATATTTTTATCAATGCTTACATTTGTTGAAGTATCTTTTGCATCCTTTAAAACTTTAACCGTTGCATTTTCCTTTATAGCATCTTCAAGTTTATTGTAGTAAGTAGTCTTTGAGCCATCACTTACGCTATAGTAAGCATCAATAACTTCAACTTCAATCTCAACATTTTTCTCTTTAAAATTACTACTTTCTTTTACAGTAATAATAGCTTTACAATTACCAACCTCTACACCAAGTAAAGTAAATGCATTATCCGACTTAGTAATAGTTGCAATATGTTCATCACTTGTACTTCCTACTACATCTGAGGTACCAGTATATGTATAACTAAATGTATATGTATTACCTTTAACTATTACAATCTTACCAGAAACATCAGTATCAAAAGATATATCTTGTTCAGCTTTTGTAACAGTTAAAGTACCTTTAATAGAAGTAATATCATAATTCTTAGTTACATCTACATTGCTAGAGTCTCTCACAATAATACTTACAATGTTGTTATCAGAAGAACCAGCTTCTGTTTGACTTCCGTCAGCAACCACATCCTCAACATTAATCTTTTGTCCTTCAACTAAAGTACCATCCGTTAAAGTAAACTTATTACTTGTAAGTGCTGTTCCGTCATAAACTTTAGTAGCATCGTCTAACGTAATCGTTATCTTTCTCTTTAAGATTTCAAAATCTAAAGTTCTGCTACCAAAATAAGGTCCAATACCTTTAATAGTAATAGTGGCTGTGCCTGCATCAATATTATTTGCATAAGAAACTTCATAATCTTTATTTAATACTAAAGTAGTTTCTACACCAGTTTCTTTATCCTTTTCAACAACAGTTACTTCAGGAGTATGCTCTTTACCATTATAAATTCTAGTTTCATCAGGAATACTTACAGTAATATTATCAGAATTAATATCAGTTTCAGTAACCCTAACAATTCTCTTAACAGAATCTATATCACTTACATTACCAGCTAAATCAGTATATTTAAGTGTATATGTAATCTCATACTCGCCTACTACCATCGTATCTACTTTAGCTACAGTAACACCATCTTTTGTTACCGTTATATTATCTGCATCATAACCATACCACAAATACTTAAGTTTATTTGCTTCTTCAAAACCAGCTACACTTACACCCTTTTCAGTATAGTTACCAGTTCTAACCACTTCGACAACTTCATCGCCAACAAGACCTAAAATAGGTTTAATTCTATCTACTCCAAACACTTGTAAATAATTTGTATTCGACTCATAATCACTTTCAGCAGCTTTATTTGGTACATATAAAATTGCATCATTTAAAGTAATAAGACCAACATCAAGCGCTAAAGGTGCTGGCTCTGTGCTTCTTGCAATAATTACCTTCAAAGCATCACAACCATCAAACATATTACTGCTATTTAAATTATTAAACTTAATACCAAGTAAAATGCTTTCTAACTTATTAGCATTTTCAAACATACTAGCTAGATGTTGTGCTTCAGTAACTTTAGTAGTATCGAAATTAGTTAAATTCATTCTTGTAATAGAAGAGCAATCTGCAAGCATATATGCCATATTAGTTACACTTGAAGTATCCCAAGCTGTCAAATCTAAATTTGCAAGTTTTTCGCATCCCATAAACATTCCATACAAGCCATTACGTGGAACACTTACACCACTAACAGTTGCAGTTTCAGAATAAGTAGCAAAATCTAAAGAATCAAACTTAAACTTACTTACATCCAAATTTGTAATACTGCTACAACCATTAAACATACTTGCTAAATTCTTCGCCTTACTTGTATCAAAGTTTGAAACATTAAGTGTTGTCACCTTATTACAATTTTCAAACATCGCATAGAAATTTTGAACATTTGAAGTAACAAATTTACTTACATCTAAACTTGTAATCATCTGACAATCTCTAAACATACTTTCAAAACTTGTAACATTAGAAGTGTCAAATTTAGTTACATCAAGTGAAGTAAGAACTTTCAATCCGTTAAACATACTTGTCATATTAGTAACCTTATTTGTTGTAAATGTAGAAATATCTAAAGTCTTTAATACTTCCATTCCATTAAACATAAACGACATATCCGAAACATTTGAAGTATCAAAAGCTTTCAAATCTAAATTTTCAATTGCTTTTGCGCCGCTAAACATTGCTGACATATCAGTTACTTTTGATGTTACAAACTTACTTAAATCTAAAGAAGTTATGAGCGAGTTATCCTTGAACATACCATTCATGTTTTTAACATCATTTGTACTAAAAGCATCAAATCCAGAAATATTAATACAGTTTATATAATTTGCAAACAAATCTTTAGAATTTTCAGGTGCGATAACTTTATCTACGCCACAAATATATAAATCATATCTTCCAATCTCCAAAGCGTTATTTACCGCATAAACCATTACACTTTCGTTTTGAACACTAGAAGTATCCCAACTATCTACAAATTCTGTAGGTGCTGTTTTTTCGTTTAAGTTAACGATGTAAATATTTTTAATCTTGTCTGAAGTGTAAGTTAATTTACCAGCACGTTTAGCACCAATAGCATATCCTACATCTTCCCTTTCCATAAGAATTGCTCCATCGAAAATATAAACAATTCTCTTAAGTGTCATGACTACTTTATCATCTTTATCACTTAAAGTGTATGTGATAGTATATGTTCCATTAGTTAAAGTATCTGCAGGCATACCTGTAGTTACAAGTTTGTAACCATATTGCAAATAATTAATAGCTTCGTTACTATTAAATCCAGCAACTGTTACTCCGCTATCCACATAAGGATCACCCTTTTTTACATATATCTTCTCTTTTCCAAGAAGCTCTAAAATAGGTCTAATTCTAGCATTTCCAAACACAACGTCATAGCTTGTTGCTGCTTCATAATTTGTCTCAGATTCAACATTTGGAACATACAAAACAGCATTCGTCAAATCATCAAGACCTGTGCTTCCTTGTAAAAGTTCAAAAGCATCATCTGGTGACGAAATAGACTTTGTAGTTATAATCGCTTTTAGCGCATTACAATTTAAGAACATATCACTGCCATTAATTACATTAAAGTTATTACCAATAACCATAGATACAAGCTTTGTATCATTTGCAAACATTTCGTCCATAGTAAGCAAATTAGTTGTATCAAAAGTTCTCAAATCAAGAGCTGTTAAACTGCTACAATCTTTAAACATTCCAGACATAGTTACAGTGTTATAAGTATTAAAATTACTCAAATCAACTTTTGCAAGACTTGTACAACCATTAAACATATAACTCATATCTGTTGCAAGGTTTGTATTAAAGCTACTTAAATCAAGTGATGTAAGACTTGTACAATTATTAAACATATTATTCATATCTCTAACATTAGCGGTATTAATTGTAATCTTTATATCATTAAGTTTTGTACAACCATCAAACAAATGCTCCATAGAAGTAACACCTGCAGTATCAAAGCTATTTAAGTTAATACTTGTAATACCTGTACAATCTCTAAACATACTTCCCATTTCAATAACAGACGAAGTATTTAAATCACTAAGTTGTAAAGAAGTAAAGCCTACACATTTTTCAAACATACTCTGCATATTTGTAACTTCTTTAGTATCCCAACCAGAGATATTTAAGTTATTTAAAGAAGTACATTCTGAAAACATATAAGACATATCTGCTACATTACTAGTATCAAAATTTGTTAAGTCTAGAGTTGTTAGTTTTCCTGAGCCTTCAAACATACTTTGCATAAACATTACCAAACTAGTATCAAAAATATCAAATCCATTGATTGCAGTTAAGTTTGGATATTTAGCAAATAAACAATAACAACTTGAAGCCATAACTTTGTTCTTACCACCAATACTTAAGTCGTACATACTAGAATCATTTGCGTTTTGAGTAAGCCAAGCTATAACACTACCATCTTCATTAAAAGAAACATCCCAAGCAGCTATCGAATCGCTTGTAGGTATTATTGTGTCTTTTATATTTATGGTAGCAATATCTTTTCTTCTTTGTGCAATTGTAGAATTGCCCAAAATATATCCATAATTATAAACATCCTCCATACTTTCGTTCATAAGTATTGGAAGTATATCTTCAACTATAACATATCTAATAGCTTCCATAACATCCTTAGAGCCATCATCGCTTCTGACTCTTATACCAGTTACATTTTTAAATACAGTAGTTGTGTAATTGGCTTTGCTCGCTGTAACTTCTACATATACATATTTTTCTAACATGTTAGATGTAACTAAAAGTGTATTATCTGTAGTAGAAGTATAAACCAAAGTTCCGCTAGATGTAGTTTGAGTATCTGAAATATACCATTTATAACTTAAGGTACAATCTTCAGGATCAATAGAAACCATCGCTGCTAGAGTTTTATTAACCATAGGCACTCCACCTATAGTAACGCTACCGCTTACTGGTAATGTTTCGATAGTAAACTCTTTTGCAGGAGTTGTTGCTCCAAAATAATTTGATGTCTCATCTATAACCGCATACATATAATATGTTCCAGCATTTAAACTTGTTGAACTTGTAACCGTACTCCATAAAGTTCCGTTTGAATTTGAGTTAGTCGTATTATAATAATAAGTTACCGTTCCATTTCCAAGATTTCCTGTTACACTAGGTTCACTTAAGGTTCCACCGTAAGCATAATTTTTCATATTTACAGTTGGAGTTATATTTGTTTTACCAATTGTCAAAGTATAATCTGCAGAAGCTGCAGCATAATTTGTAGTTTCTGCGGAAGTTACTTTTATTACAATCTCTGTGCCAGCTGCAACTGAAGACATAGAGCTTATAGTTACAGTCGTGCCACTAACGCTTACTGCTACACCTGTACTTGTCGTTTGTGTGGCAGTTAATATTCCACCATGATGGCTAGTTACAGTAAATGTTTTATTTGCACTTCCATACGGAGCTGTTCCTGTTTCTTCACTCAAAGTAATATATCCATTTGCTTTATTAATTACAAATGCTTTTGCAGGAGTTGTTGCACCATTATAATTTGCTGTTTCATCAATTACAGCATACATATAATAAGTTCCTGCATCTAAGCTTGTTGAACTTGTTACTGTACTCCAAAGAGTTCCATTTGCATTTGAGTTAGTCGTATTGTAGTAATACGTTACAGCTCCATTTCCAAGATTTCCTATTACAGTTGGAGTACTCTTTGTTCCTCCATAAGTATAGTTTTCCATATTTACAGTTGGAGTTATATCTTCTCTTGCCATATTAACAGTTCTTGTAACACTCATGCCAGATACACCATCAGGATCTTTTATCGTGTAAGTTATTACCTTAGGCTCATTAGTTGATGTATCAACAGGAAGACCTGTAACCGAAACAGTATACCCATAAGGTGTATACGTCAAGCCATCTTCATTCTTATTCATACCCGCAACCGTTACACCGCTATCAACATACGTTGTACCTTTTGCCATCTCAATCGGATTGTCACCAACTAATTCTAAAATAGGCTTAATTCGGTCGGCGCCAAAAATATCTGCATAATTTGTATCAGATTCAAAAGTAGCTTCCACAGTTGGGTTTGATACATATAAAATTGTATTTGTTAATGTCTTTAGACCAGTAGACGTTGTTGCATTATCATTCAAAGTCATGATTGAATCTCGTGGAGTGA
>JABLTK010080063.1_pt1 | contig 13617 bp, 18 predicted proteins | sample 7160131 | NCBI WGS metagenome assembly JABLTK01 (sample SAMN14651221, study PRJNA627086) | human gut metagenome | isolation source: feces | host: Homo sapiens
TATTATGCAGTAGAATAATCCTTATAGAAATTCATCCGGGATGTTTGTCATTGCCAGTCAGATTATTCTTCTCCGTCTCTTTTCTTTTTCCTTTTCCTTTTTTTGTATATTGTTTTCGTTGTATCAGCATTTCTGTGAAGATGTGCTTCTAAACAGAGTGCAATGAACGAGAATCGAATAATGGCCCCCACTATTTATACTGAGGTTGTTAGGGCGATTAAGAAAATGATATGCATGTGCTACTATGATAATGGACAGTTACGATATGATTTCTACTTCCGCGATATTCGATTGCGGATATATGGCTAACGATATTACATTTCCTGGAGAGGTCCGCAATGTGGATAGTTATGAAGATTTACAAGAGCTTGCTAGTCCTTTCTGTCTTTCTCGACAGATCTCTGTATCAAGAGAGGAGTGTCCTGGAGGTTTCAGTCTTTTTGCAAGCCGCAAGTCCTCCATTGACATTTCCTGTTATGTGGAACCTAAGGAGGAGAAGGAATCTCCTGTGAACTTTGTGATTACGGGTTATGACGAAGAGGTTCCTGCCTTCGAGTTGCCTCCTTGTGCCGAACCACGTTCATTGGATGAGCTTCTTCGAGAGAAGATGATATCACTCAAGGCGGAGGAGTGTCGACGACGGCGGAAAGTGCGAATGGAGATACTAAAGAGCAAGCGCCAACGGGGATTGATTACATACAACTCACAGGTCCGATACCAGCAACGAAGCGAGCAAGCAGCTCGTCGAACACGTTCTTGTGGACGATTTGTGAGTGAATTACATTATATAGATGCCTAATATGTGTGTTTTTTGTTCTAAACACAAGAGGTTGGTGTTTTATAGTCATTCTTTCTCTACATGGACGTCTCTCGTCCCTTTTCGTTGTCTGTAGATAGTACTGCGAGTAACAGTGAGCATTCGGAGCGTGTAGCATTCTCTGATATGCACTCGTATTTGGATCCAGCAGAAGTGGTGAGCTGTCCCTCGTCGTTCCGAAAACATCAAAAGGACCTTTCGAGAAGCAATGTCACCATTGGTAGCTTCGACAAGATTCCAATGCAACATAACTCAATGTACTTTCGAAGGTATAAATAGTGGAAGTGGCTTTATCGAAAGATGTTCTTCATATCCTCCTTGCCCTTCCATTCGTATTATGCCTTCATTAGACGTTGTAGAAGTGAGAAATAGGTTTGTGAACAAACGTGTAGTATCATAGTTATTTTAGATACATCCTTGATTTACCTTGTGTGAGTAAGGAGAATCTAAAGATATCGTATCAGAGACATTATATACTTGTTGAGGGATATCGTACTCGGAAGTATGAAGGATGTGTAAAAGTACTGGTCCATGAACGTAAGAATGGTTACTTTTGTTATCGCATCCCAGTAAGCAACGGTGAGTGTAATGATGTCTAGTACAATCCAAATGTAATGGATATTCAACATGTCACAGCTACACTGTCGAATGGAGAGCTATGCATTTCTCTTCTTAAGCTAGAATGATTGTCATATTTCTTTTTCCTATCCATAGTTGTTGCAGGTTTATTTAGTACGATTTGCAGTTTCTGGGAGTGTTTGTTCATAATTGCGCTGTCGTTAAGTCCTTCTCCTTTTCCACGATGGAAGACCACAAGGAAATTGATTATTTTGCATACGCTGTTCCTTGTGGGTGTGAAAGGAGAGTGTCATCTACTAGATAAGACTCTAGATATAACAATTATTTCAACACGTTTTCCTTATTCCAAAGAACGAGTTGAGTCGATTCTAGCCTCTACTCGTAATGGTCTTGCTTCAGTGGATTTCTTTTATATCTAGATGGATCTCTTAGTTCTCAAGCTATATCAGTATGGTTAACAAAGCCAGTTTCGTTGTTAGAGGAATGTGCATTTGTTTTGGATTATATTCACATTCTAACAGAATCAAAGTATAGTTTTGGTTGAGTGATTCATTAGATATGAGTCTTTGAACCAAGAAAATCGATTCCATGTGATTCTCCGCTATTTACTCGCATGTTATGCTACACTTCCTTCTGTATATATTTTGTAAGGTTTATATGTAGTCTATCTACTTTCCTTGCATTCCCTATCTTGGTGAGACCTTTTCTTGTTTCGTTACTTGTGGATCGAAACGCATTCAATATATTGCTGAGCAATGTACCATTCATCCCAATACGTCTGCCTTCTATGTAGAAGACGATGCTAAGGAGTTCCAGATTGAAGGGACCTTACAACCAAAATATCTCTTCTGTGGAAACAGTATTCGTTGTATGATTCATGGATCAATCACCATTCATCACAAATGTGGTGATTGTGTACTTTTCGTTGCTGAGTTTGATGGAATAGTATTCACTTACTTTCCCTTCTATCTGTATTTCATCTCTGCGCCATGGATCGCCTGAGATTCAATTGTGTGGAAAGAGTTGTCTGACAAGCAATACTAACTACAGTGCTGGATTGGAATTTATAGAGAGAGTTGGAATAATGGATGAATTGAATGAATAGTCACTTCTTGGAGGTGATGCTAGGTGTGTTCGAGTTCTTGTTTATGAGAAGGACAAGATTGTATATCGTCTGCAAGGAAGATGGGACATTGGATATGAAATACTATGTGATTCTTCGCAATCAATTAAGGAGTTTCTCTCCATTCAGACTCTTAAAGCAAATCGACGGTTTGTGTTGCGTGATGATTTACAAGGACCTATGGAGAGTTTACAGTATCGAGTAGTTCTTGACAGTGAGTGATAGAGTGTGGAAAACACTTCGACAAGAAATGATTGGAGGATCAGATTGTGATGTGTCTCAACGTATATTGATTAAATCAGGTAGGTGTTGTTGTGTAGAATAAGCATAGAAATGAAGAAGAAACAGTATCAGAAACAAATGGAGAGTCTGTCTAATTACTCTCCTACAGATCGTTTGCTTTTTACTCAAATTGATAATCAACTGGAGTTTCGGTTTAAACAGAAAGATCAGAATCTTTGTTTTCTAGAGGTATCAAGGAATGTAGATAATGGTATAAAGAAGGCTGAAGATATTCATACTCTATTGAATGTGTATGGTGTTTGTTAGATTGGTTTGATGGTTTGGTCCATTTTCTTTCTCTTTGTTATCTTCGCTTCTGTCCAATATTCTACATTTAATACTAAACGTCAATCCTTTCTTCAGTCTGTGGATTACGATGCACTCTCTCTTCGTCAGTTAAGGAGTGGTAACGTTAAGGAAATGCAGTTTATTTGTTAGAGTCTACTGTAGTGAAAGAATTCGTGAATAGAACAGTGTTGGTGTTGTTAATTATGGGAATGAATTTTAGGTCTATTGATAACAGTTTAGGAAGGAAAAATGGATCGAAAGTGGAGAAACCACCATTACATATGAGTATTGCTCCTACAGCAGTTGTTTCAAAGGAGACAATTACAGTAGCTCCAACTGAGGTAGTTCAGGTACAACCATCAGATCATTCTCTTACTCCCTCTCCAACACCTCCAGTTGAAGCTGTTCTTTTGAATACAACTACTCCAGTAGTCGTAACTGGAATTCCTTTAACCATTTCTCCAACCATTCCTCCAACTATTCCTCTATTCACCTCCACAATCCCTCCCACAAGACAACCTACTCCTATGACCTCATACCCTACCCCCTATCAACCAGGAAGACCAATTTCTCTTCCCGTTGACAAGTTTGCTGCTCTAGATATCCTGTACACTTATTCAGATATTTCGGAGCAACAAAACCGCCTCAACACATGGTTGGAATCCTTCTATCAAAGGCAATCCAGCCTCAGCTCCTCCAAACGACTCATCATCTATAAGGTTGATCCTTATGCTGGCTTAGGCAATATGTTCCGTGGTTACTTCTCGACGATGGCAATAGCCGTGCTTACAAATCGTTTTGTTCAGGTCCAGTCGTTCTGTGACTATGTCAATTTGTTCTTCGTCCCTCCTTTTCCTCATCTCTCCTTTAAGGGCAATAGTACTCACAATAATCAACCATCATTCATAGTCAAATCAAACAAATACAAGGTTTGGAAGTATTCACAGACGGAGCAGGAGAGAAACACAGTTCTAAATATTCCATTCTCCACGTTTCTTCGGGGTTCCTCCATCGTATTCTCAACGTATTCTGATATTACTATGTCGTCACTGAGTCCAGCCATGTATGCTGCCTCGCTACGACAAGTAGGATTACTCCCAACAGTCATTGTCCCTCTTCGAGAGGATTTGTTGGGTTGGAGTTTACGGTCGATTTGGTTACGATTGTTGTTCAATCCAAATCGCTCATTGTGCTCTATCATTACCAATCATCTGAAGATCCTTCATACACGGTATCTAATCGGTATGCAGATCCGATTAGGAGGGAAGAAGGCAAACTATGTGGAGAAGGAGATGTTGGGAATCAAGGGAATGTTGAGCGCTGTTCGGATTGTGAAAGAACATCTAAAGAAGACGGGTAGAACAGGAAAGGATGTATATATCTTTGTATCAACTGATTCTGACTATGCAGTCAAATATATTAGCCATCAGTTTGAAGACTGTCATTGTGTTTATACTGTGAAGGATTATGAGATTGGTCATAGTGCTGCTGCAGCTAGTCAAGGAGGTAACAGAAAGTGGAAGCATGCTACAAAGCGTGCTATTATTGATCTAATGATTTTGAAAGATAGTGATTTTCTAGTGTATACTCAGAAGAGTAGTTATGGGAAGTTTGCTCGTGAACTTCAACTTGCAAAAACAAGTCCGATTCATGTTGAACCCTTTTTGAGAGAACATGGATTGCAATGTTCTGTGTTCCAATACAATCAAACATCTACAGATGCCATGAAAGTATAATGTGTTTGTTATCAAACATAGGATTCAGGTTTTACAATCGGTAATTCTTGCTTTTCAAGATCTGCTTTCTTTGCTGGTTCTGGTTGCTTTTGGGCGTCTGTCTGGCTCTTCGAATTTGCCTCCTTTTTAGGATCATCCTTCTTCTTCGTGTCCCCTTTCTTCGTGTCCTTTACACAACAACAAATTAGCAAGCAAGCAATAACAACTAAAAGAACCATCACGACGGCAAGAACGATGAACATCACTGTCAAATTATCATCATCTTCACTTGCTGCACAGTAACCTAGATTGAACTTCACCACTTTCTCCTACTGTCCCTGTTGTAAGCTTTCAACTCCTCACCCGTTGAATATCGAATGAAGGTCGCTAAGTCCAAAGAAAGAATAATTCGTACACTCAAATAACAGGGTCACTGTCTCGCTAGTATCAACAGTAGGTACCGAAGAGAAAAGAGAGGAACCATTCACAGTACACGTCAAAGACCTAAATGAGTACTCGAATAGATTAAATACGAAATGTCGTAAGAATCCCCAATCACAATCGATCCAGAGCATTCTGCACCAAAATCAGCAGGCTGCTTACTGAAGGTAACAGTTGCAGAGCTGTAGGCAATTTTGAGGGATAAGGCTAGGAGTCAACAGTATGGTTAATCACCACTATCATTTCCCATTGCTGTAGGATCGGAACTAAATGTTAGTGCAGAGCTCAAATATATACATAGAACCAGTTGATTGAGTAGTAAATGCAAGATCATCACCACATGACTCACTTGAATAATGGTAGAACACCTTGATAAACTCTGTTGGATACTCTCCCTTTGTTCCTTTGTAAATGTGTTCCTCAATGGCCGATTGTTCACAATCAGTGCGATATGCTCCACATACTACAGATCACATAACAAAGGAGTCGAAACAAAAGGAAGAAAAGTCTGAAGTCGTTGAGAGAGTAACAGTTTGAAGATAGGTTGCCGACACTACAGATAGGATGACTACAAGGGATAGATAAGATTGAATCATCTCATAGAGGTTTAAATGAATGTGTTTTGTTATGAATGAAACGCCCGAAACAATACTTTGACCAAGTGATAGGACCAAGTTCTGGATTTCCTGAATACCAAAAAACACGGATAAATGCAGGAATTATGATACCAAGAAACAGTTTCTAGCAACCAATTTATATACTCTTCATCTTAGCACGACCATCAGCAACAACGATATCTGACTGACAATATTGGCCCTACAACATAATTCCATGACTCTGTTCATACCATATATATAATCTGATCCAACATAGCGACCATCTTTCCAAAAGTGTTATCATTGGCAAATTCTCGGCACCACAATTGCTTCTTCGGGCACATAGCCACAAAACCATTCATAATTACAGTCAAAATCTCACTTACTACTCATGAAACACAATATCAGTAACATACAAATCAACTCGGTATATTCACCACTTCCTGTAATAAAGAAAACAACATCATTCGCTTTCTGGTAGACTACACACTTGTTACTACATCTTACAAAAAGAAAGAAGAATTCACTTTACAAGTGAAACATGCGGTTTAAACTGATCATACTTATCTACATCGTCCTTAGGAGGCTTGATTTCTATCCACTCAGGTCGGGTTTGCAAATAGAGATCATGTTCAAACTTTCCTCTCTCTGTGGGGGTAGATCCGTCCCAATATCTAGTATTCATTGCTTTCATCTCAAAGTGTACGCTGAAAGAAGGATAGTACCATTGTCATTTGTCACAATGACATTATGGATCATTCCAGTTTGTTTCATTTGAGTTATAAATGGATTCAAGCCAAAAATGACACCAACTCACCCAGAGTTTGGTGTCATTTTCCTCTCATCAAAGTGTGCTTCGACAAACATGGATTACAAATATGGATAATACTGAAGAACATCTGTATAGAAGGTGAAACAGTTAGAATCGCGACATATTAGGATGATCCGAGGCATAGACGTGTTATCGATTAGGAGTTGCACATTGAAGTCAAAAATCGCGTCAAGTACATCAATCCTATATTCTTCGTTATTGCTATGGAGATAGAGTGAATGGTCTTCCTTTAGGAGAAGGAGAAAACAATATTGCTTCCAGTTCACAGCACAGCACTTCACAATCCCTTCACAGCTACAATGGATACACTGGTTACTATAAAGCCACATTATATGACCATAGTCGATAGAATCACAAGCGGTAGGTTTTTGGATTTCCTTGCTTATCGTTACTGAATCTTCATTATGATTTGCTGAGGATACTTCAACTTCGTAACAGAAGCTCCCCTCACAGGAAATTAGCAAATGTAATAGACAATTAGGACAATCACTCTGGGCAATATCTATTACTGTTCCAGATAGACTTACGCTACCCATATTCAGAAAGCCATCCTTCTGGATCTCATATACAGCAACAAGACCATCTTCTGTTCCTACAACAGCATAATTCCGCTGTCGATAGAAAATTCGAATAATCTGAGTGTTCAAACATATATCCACTTTAGAGGTGACAATGAGTTCTCCTCCTTGTTCATTTTTCTTGTAAGAGATAATATTACAATAACCATCTACTGTACAAGCGAAAATAGAAGGATATCCCTCATGTTGATAGACAGTCATGGAAGACAATCTCCCAATTCCAACTAATGGTTTGATTGCACTTGGTTTTCCATCGATCTAATCTATCAATCATATTACAAGGAATCACGCGAATTGCATGGATTGTACCACTGCTACTTCCCATGATAACATCTTCCACTTCACTAGAATCAATATCTGTAGTCACAATACATGAAGGAATGATGTCATCGGTAACAGCAAGTTGAAGGCATTTCGTAACTGGAATCTAGTTTTTATCATCTGAAAAAGGTAATACTTCCTTCATCTAGACGATTAAATGGGATCAACCGCATTAATGAGCCCCTATACAGCAAAAAAGAATTCACCTTTATATTTGATAACAAACATGGAAAGATAAGAGGGAAGCCATGAAATTCGTTGCCTCCTCTCCCAATCCCGAAACAATCGCATAGAAACCTTGAGGGTCTTCCTGATTCATTAGTGTTAGACACTCCTTAATACTCTGCTTTAATTCGTCTGAGAGAATCGAACCTTTCATTAGAGATCGAATCAATGCAGCAATTAACGGTTGTGCTACTTGTTTGAACAACTCTCCTCGATTCGTATACATATCGAAGATAGTCTTATAAATTGACTCTGCATCTGTTGCATCCTTTGAAGGGGGAAGGTTATCTAAAACTTTGATGAAGAGATCCTGTTTAGGAGCATCAATCACATTCTTCAGAATCCGATTCATTGCTCCTGTTGCTACATCTACTACAAGTCCTGTCTACAGTCCATTCCACACATCATAGCTACATCTCCTTCTCGTTTCTGCATTGCTCGAAGAATCCCTTGTAGGATGAAACCAAGTGAAGATGTAATCTTCTAACAATGAATTGAATGATCCAATCTAACAGTAGGGAATGATTGACAGCACCATCCATAACAACGACACGATTCAGCACGAACTTCTTCACTGGCTGCATCAATGGACTGTTGAAGGACCGAAGAGAGTGTAGGAAGAATATATTCTGCTTTCTCTTGTGTCGTTTCCATCAGCACACAGCAGTAGTGAAGAATCGAGGCAATGAATCGTCCCTCCAATTCCAACGAGAGAAGTCGACATAATTGATTCCAGAACTGTTGAAGGATCTTTAGAGGAAGCAAATGTGATATGGTGTTATATGACCGAAGGATCACCTCTAGTAAGGCGAGGCCTTGGACAACGGGAGGACAAGTACAGGCAATCGGAGAGTACGTAGTATCATTAATAAAGTCCTCTTGACAAGGATACTATAGAATGAAAAGAAGATACAGAGGTCACATTATATTCAAAGAGTGTTGAAAGAACAACAAGTAGGTCCTTCATACCAAACTCATAGAATGGAGTCTGAACAATCGTAGAAATCATCTCGAGGACATACAATATATCTCCAACCATTTCCAGATCTGTTTCCATATCCAATTGTTGACGATAAAGACGAAGAAGGATTAGAGCAAATCGTACTGTAGCTCCATCTTCTTGCTACGTATAATGACCTACATTAAGTCTTACAATACTACCAAAATCACGTTGTTCTTCGTGATATACAATACGCATGAGAATAATGGTTGCTTTATACTACAAAATAAGCATGATCTACTCCTTCCTACAGCATGATGACGAATCGTCAGATTACTGTGCTGAGATAAACTTACTAGACATGACATCATACGTTGTTTCTTCTCATCTTCAAGCTGTTCTCGTTTCGCTTGATTCTCATATATGGCTATCAGAGTATCTAAAGCCGAAGCCTTATGTTCAGCTTGTCCACTATCCACAGTAACAAGAGAGTAAGCTTCAGGAGACTGAACAGAGAGGTCATTACCAAGAGACCCGAACTCAGCATCAGCCTTCGGGACATCAGCATCAACATACTCAGAGTAGCCGTATACACTATTCTCAAGAATAGGAATGAATGAACTAAATTCATTAAGGAATAATTGAAGGCGAGGAGAGGAAGATTGCTCACCTATAACCATAACTTTCAAAAGAAATGGGAAAATGAATGTATCGAATGATAAATCCATTCCTACAAAGTGACACAAATGTTGAATGAGATTATCCAAATTCTCATTCATACAATCATATCCAAAGATGTCTAACAGAGTCGTAAGAAGTTCCAATGAATGTCCATGAAGATCTACTGTCTCGGGAGTGAGTGGAGACATTACCATAGCATAGATCATTTGAGTAAGAAGCGACTAGAGGGAATAAAACAGAATGAATACTACCAGTCTCTCTGAAGAGTCTTTACCTAATTTTTCAACAACACTTAGAATCGATAGAAGAGCCATTGTTTTTGTTTTGATTTGAGATGCATTTGCAACAATCATAGAAAGTATATCCTACCAATAATAGAGAAAATGAATCAGAACAATGAGAGTTACCCCAGTTGATGAATTCATATTCACAATCCATGGAGCAACTGTTTCAAGAATATACAAGGAGCTTAATACATCAAATTCTTGTGAACTACTAAGCATCTTATTATCATCTCAATCCATAAGAGTGAACCTCTTGGATATCTGTCACAATCCAAGGTGCTGCTTCCATGAAAGGTTCTTCACAGTAGTATCCACATTCTGAAAAGAAAAAGGCCGCTTTTCGACGAACCGAAGGAATAGGATCACGTAGAAAACACCGAAGTGTTGGTAAGAGCTTGTTGAGAATGGGTTTGAAATAGTCACAAGTGTATTCCATTACAACAAGCATTGAAGTTAGAGCCGTACGTCGATCATGCCAATCTGATGATTGTAAACGTCTTTGTGCTTCTTCTATCACAACATCAGCAACATGTCTATAAATGAATGATAAGAATGAAATATACTGAGCAGTAAAGTTTGAACCAAGAGCATCAAGAATCATCTCACTTAGAATACATGGCAATTCATCTTCTTCTGATGCATCTTCTTCTGCTCCCTCACTTAATGTATTGAAGATAACTTGATAAAGATGATTCACATTTTCGTCTTCTTCAAGGAAGACTCCATTGTGATCTAACACTTGAATAATGTAACCTTTAGCAGCATTTCGCATCACAAATGGTTCTTCAGGATTACCAAAGACCTAGAAATGATACAAAGATAGGAGAAATACATCAACACAAATCCATACAACGCCACGGACTATTTCATGAGATAAGCAATTTCCCGTTAACAAATCTCCAAAAGTATGGGTTAGTAGAAGGAAAGAATCAATATCATGTTCTTTGGAACATGGTTCAAGGAGAAGAGCACATGTATATGTTGTTGGAGAGAGAATGGAGGCATTCATTTCGACTACTAAGTAGGAGGCAATATTACAATATGCTTTGAGTGACATTAGAAAGACTTCTTTGTCTGGATCCGAAATACCTCGTTGGAGGAGACTATTCAATTCATCACTAGAAAATGCATGCGAAGCATAAGTACCAAGTGAGAATAAAAGAAGCATAGCATTCTCACGAACGTGACTATCATTACTCTGAATATCCTACCATGAGATTGACACATTGAAAAAATACCTGTAAAATCACTTGTTTCACTTCATTCCATTCTCCGTTGGAAAACTCAAGGAGGGCAATAGCTGAGATCATTCCACAAATACCTCGACGAACTCCGACATTGGTTTCTCTCGCCAAAAGAGCCAGTGAAGATGATTTTACTATCCATAAATGGAACAAAAAAAGAAAACAGTTGTCTCTAACCTGAGGTTCAAACTTTGAATAGAATGATATTATCATCTTCCTGCAGAATAGCGAACACAACTGCCTTTCCTATAAAGTAAACGGAGGAGTTATCACTACATAGGGAGGAAAAGATTTGCTCAGGATGGAAAAGAAGACTTCTAGATTGACTGGCTGTTCCATTACTTGCATCAGATAGTTCCCAGCTGCTTGAATACTCTGGGTATCATTCTTTTGCATTGCTGATAGGGCATCCAGGACTGATTGTTCATCTGCTCGATTTTCCATATCGATTGAGGTTCCTTCTCAGTTTTGCGATTTCTAGTAAATTTGCAATTCCAGTTTCAGAGGGAAAACAAGGATGTCAGAAACTGGGAATAACAGTGATTCCACTTTTCGTTCCAAAGTCTGCAAATCCAAAATCCAATAGTATCTGTTGATCACCTCAAATAGCCACGATGCCACCTAAAGAAAATACGAAAAAGGATGGAAAGATTACGAATGGAAAGGTATGACAAGAAGAATCACAATCATCGATGTAGTGGACGAAATCAAAGATTCTGAAGAAACGGGAGGAGCTTCGAAATGAAACAATCGCAAGTGCCTTGTTTGATAACAAGAATGTGCAAATCCTGAAAACAGAAGGAGGTGGTTATATTGAAGCAGAAGGAATGGAAAAGACATATCAAATGACACAGAAGAAGATGAAAAAGGAAGTGGATTTGAACACCAAGCGGAAGATGTTTTCGTTAACTTTGGACCAATTTGGACCCTACCAAATTCAGTTTGATCGGCCAGGAAGACACCTGCTACTAAGTGGAGAAAAGGGCCACATTGCAATGGTAGGATTGTGAAGAGACTGTGATGTAGATGGATGCCTTGAAGCAAGATTTGGTATGTGAGTTTCACGTCGATGATCGTTTATATGATTTGCAGTTTCTTCATGATTGGGATGTTTTTGCAATGGCTCAAACCAAGTACCTTCATATCTATGACAGTCAAGGAACTGAACTACACTGCATGCGTTCGACTCTGCGTCCTCGTCACTTGGAATTCCTTCCTTATCATTATCTGTTAGTTAGTATGTCAGAAATGGGTGATTTACGTTACTTGGATGTCTCTACAGGAGAGACAGTAAATACAAAGCGTACAGGACTGGGAAGAGCGTCATGTATGATTCAGAATCCCCATAACGCTGTCATTTTAGTTGGAAGCAATCGTGGACAGATAAGTATGTGGTCTCCCAATCAGCCAAAGCCTTTGGTGACAATGTTCTGTCACAGAGGGTCGATTCTCTCAGCAGCAGTAGATTTAGAGGGGAAGTATTTAGTGACGAGTGGTATGGATAGTACAGTGAAGATTTGGGATTTACGAACCTATGAGCAGTTGTATGATTACACGATGCCTGTTCCTATTCATGCAATGGCTTTATCTCAGACGAATGTATTGTCGATGGGAGTGGGAGCTGTGGTTAAGTCCTATACAGGAGTATTTTCACAGAAGATTTCGGCTCCATATATGTCAGAGTCAATCTCTGGACACAAGTTACAGAATATGGCTTTTCGTCCTTTTGAGGATCAGTTGGTCTTAGGGTATGATAATGGTATTCAGTCTATGGTGATTCCTGGAGCTGGAGAGGCCAATCTCGATACATTTGAATTGAATCCATTTGAAACAAAGAAGCAGAGGAGAGAGAGGAATGTGCAGAAGTTGCTTGATAAGTTGAAACCAGAACAGATTGTGTTGGATCCAGATCATTTGTATTGATTATCGTTGTTTAGTGAATTGTTTGTAGAATAGACAAGTTATAGCGGGTTCTGGGGAAAGTGTTAATGATCCATGATGCGATTATCATTATGTGTCGAGAAGAGAAAGTCGTTATCTCCAATACATAATTCACATATGATAATCCTATAAGCATCCGTTTAAACAATTTGGGCATCACTTTTCGGCTGCCCCAATTCCCAGTAAGTACTAACTGGTCAAAACTCTTTCGTATATGAGTGCAATCGGCGTAGATCTTGGAAACTCATCAATCCGAATCTGTAAATGGAATGCAAACACACATTCTGCGTCAGGAGTGGGAGCAGAGAGCATTGAGAGTAATCGTGGCCAAAGAGCAATTCCGTACTTATTTTCGCTCGTTCTCTAATTTATAGGGCTCGATTGAATTTTAAGGGTCTTCTTTTTAATGTTTGTGATCAGCGAAGTGCAAATGTTTGTTTTCATGGTAGAATGAATGTGTAGATTATTATTAATTTTGCCAACTATATTTGGGGATATAAACCCATTATTGGGAGTAATGATCACTACTCGGCTAGTACTTCGGAAAAAGCTGTAATAAGTGATACTAGACGAGCTTGCTTTCCTATAACCTATCATAATGCTAAGTATCAAGTCGATAGCGAGACTGCATTGAGTATTATTCTTCAATACGTGTACTACCGTTCCTTTATGCCGGTAAGATTGAAAGGAGAATATGAATGTAGTTGAAGGAAGCATTGAATATTCTGGA
>JABLTK010046541.1_pt1 | contig 13615 bp, 17 predicted proteins | sample 7160131 | NCBI WGS metagenome assembly JABLTK01 (sample SAMN14651221, study PRJNA627086) | human gut metagenome | isolation source: feces | host: Homo sapiens
CAGAGCTGCGCGTGGTAAACACCGACCGCCTCCTGGAGCTTGCCAAGGCGGACGAGGACGGCAGGCTCTTCCTCCTGCCGATGGAGCCAGGGCGGTCGATGCTCTGCCAGGAGTATTTTGAGCGGCCGTGGGTGATGAAAAACGTGACGCTCTGCGTCCAGTACCAGAGCAGCGCCGGCATCATCTTTTACATGGGATACTACACGTTCAGCAGACTTGTTGAGAACGGAAGGATCACTCCCCTCTCACAAGAGGGAGAAGAAATGCTGGAGGGGAAAGCGAATGTTTGACATCAACGAGGTGCCGTATGCGGAATGGCTCGAGAAGTCTTTGCAGGCTATCGTGCCTCTGAAGCCGGTGAGCCTTTGCTTCGCGGCGACCATGCCGGACGGCGAGGTCTACACCGGATATTACAACGCGGATGCAACGGACAAGGCCGTGATCGCGCACAACATCCAGGCGGATATCACAATGGACATTATCCGGACCAATGCCGCGATCATCAAAGACATGATCGAGCATTGCGAAGAGGATGAATGACGAAATGAAAGGAGAAGCAATATGAGCAGCGCAAGAAACCACCAGAAGAGGAGCCACCGAAGCTACCGCGTGACGAAGAGCATCTGCGGGAGCGTGGCGAGAAAGGCATGGGTCACGCCGCAGTACAGCCCGAAGCAGAGCGGGCTGCTGGCACTGATCCGCCGCCTGATCCACGGCCGCGCGCAGCGCACGGCGGACCACAAGCGCAGAGAGCGAGTATCCCGCGGAGGGGGGGCAGAGAGGAGCGGTGAGCGATGATCGATTCACCGGCAGAGATCGTGCGGTCATACCGGATGGCGGCCGATCCGAAAAAGCAGATCAAGGTGCTCGCCGAGCTGAACGCCTGCTCGGTGAAGGAGATCCGGCAGGTGCTGGTGGGCGAGGGCGTGCTGCCGCGCGAGACAGAGGTGCCGGAGGAGCCGAGGAAAGCGGTGAAGAAGCGCTTTGACGAGGAGACCGCGAGGATGCTTTATGAGGAGGGCCTGGACGATGCGGCTATCGCGAAGGCGACAGGCATGACGGCGCACACGGTCGCCAAATGGCGCAGCAGGAACGGGCTGCGGAAGAAAGTGAGGAAACCGAGAATGAAAAAGCAAATGGATGTGCCGGGCACGAAGCCGTCGGAAGCGGAACCGGACGTGCAGAAGATCCCCATCGTCGGGGAGGCGGTCGAGGTAACGGAGCCGGACTTTACAAAGAGCGCCGCGCCGGAGCCGCGGACGGTGACGGTGGAGGAGCTGCGCGCCCTGCTGGAGGATGCTTGCCGGGACGGCCTCGGGGAGTGCGCGGTGCTCGTGGAGGGGACTGCGTTCGCCGACCTCTGGCTCGACGTACACAGCACGCTACGCACCTATGAGAGCGGCGAGCGGACCGTAGAGCTGAAGGGAACGGCAAAGAGTGCGTGACAGGCCGCGGAGCCTGAAAAAAGAAAGGAGAATTTACCATGATGAATGAAACCTGCAACGCCTGCGCTCCGCAGGAAGCGCCGGCCATCCTCTCCGTTACCGAAGAAAATGCAAAAATGCTCGAGGAGGCCAACTGCCGCCTTGAAAACATCTTGCACAGGCTGTACGGAGAGAAGACCGTCCGACCGACTGAGGGATGCAGCGTGGAACCGACCACCTTCGGCGCGCTGCGGCAGCTGACCGAAAGGCAACAGAGACAGCTCAACCGTCTGCTGAACAGCATCGAAAAGCTGGACAGCCTGATTTGAAAAGGAGTAGAGACATGAAAAAGTACATCGGCACCAAGATCATCGAAGCGGAGCCTGCCTACCGCGTGGTGGACGCGGAGGGGAACGTCCGCGTCGTCACGGAGGCGGCGGAGGCGAAGCGCTGCGGCACCGTGGACCTCGGCTACAAGGTCCGCTATCCGGACGGCTACGAGAGCTTCAGCCCGAAGGGCGCGTTCGACGACGCCTACCATCCCATCGACGGCATGAATTTCGGCCTTGCCATCGAGGCCCTGCGCAAGGGCTTCCGCGTGTGCAGAAGAGGCTGGAACGGCAAGGGCATTTTCATCGAGCTTCAGACGCCGGACGCCTACAGCAAAATGACAAGCCCCTACATCTACATCGACACGACCGGCTTGCAGACGCAGAACACCGAGGCGCCGAAGAGCCGCGTGCCGTGGTTGGCGAGCCAGACCGATATGCTGGCCGAGGATTGGGAGATCTTCGCCTAAACGAGGACGGCGAGAGAGGAAGTGAGCAAATGTTCCGATACAAGAAAAGCGTGCCGGTGAGCTATGAGCGGCAGGGGTATATCTATTTCGCCTCGCGCCTCTACCGCGAGCTGACGGAGGAGCAGCAGCGCAAGCTGCTGAACCTGTGCCTGCAATGCGGCGGCGAGCACTACCAGGCGCTCTTCGAGTTCGTGACGACGGACGCCGGCGCGACGGCCGTGTGCATGAAGCACTTCCTCTCTCGCTCTACGCTGGAGCGAGCCGTGCGGCGGTATTACGAAAGTTTTCCACAGAACCTTTGACCTGCCGGCCCTTTTCATTACCGGTGCATGAGCCGGTGGCCGGCTGTTTTCTCCTCCATAATATATGATGTGCCTCCCCTGCAAAGCATCACGCCGCCGAAGGGAACGCGCCGGACGCCAGGCCGGCCGCAAGCGGTGCTCCAGTGCAATTCTGGTGAGCAGGGATACAGAGCCATCCGGTTCTGTATGGAGGAGCTGTGCGGCAGCTCCTCCATAGAAAACCGGATACACATATATCAATAACGCGCGCGTGCGCGTTATCGGAGTTCTTAGAGCGTTAGGTTTACGACCATTCTCCCCATTCGGAGAAAATGGAGGGCGGTTTTTTCATGGCAAACGGGTATTGGGTGATCCGAACGTACACGGCGGGCGCCGTGGGCGAGAAAATCAAATACTGGGTGCCTGGAGAGAAGCCGACGAAATCGGAGCGGAAGATCAAAAGCGACATCAAGCAGGTGCAGCGCAACGAGGCGAACGCGGAGAAGGCGCTGGCGCGATTGATCCATGCCAACTTCACGCCGCGGGACTACCTGCTGCAATTCAGCTACACCGAGGAGGCGCTGGAAAAGCTCCGCGCGGGCGAACGGACGGAAGAGGAGCTGTTTGAGGCGGCGGATCATCAGCTCAAGCTGTGGGCGAAGCGGACGCGCAGAGCGTGCAAGGCGCTCGGCATCCCCTTCCGGTACATACCCTTCACCTCGGACCTCGACGGCAAGACGGGCGAGGTGGTGCGCGTGCATCATCACATCATCGTCAACGCGGAGGCGGCGGAGATCGCGCTGGAAAAGTGGAGCGTGGGCAGCACGCACCGCGAGCATCTGTACGATCAGGTGGACCAGACGCCTCTGGCCCACTATCTGCTCGCGCAGGTGCGCCACCGTCCGAACGAGAAGAAATACTCGCCGAGCCGCAACCTGATCGTTCCGCAGCCGAAGGATCGCATCGCCGTTTCGGGCGCCGAGCTGCAGGTGCCGCGCGGCGGGCAGCTGCTCCTGCGCGCCGGCTGGATGCCCGGGATGCCGCAGTACATCCGCTACATCGTGCCGGAGGTCGGCAAGATCCGCCGCGGCGAAGCGCCGCCGGAGAAAACGAGAGAATAAGACGCACGGAACGCTCGCGCCACGACGGCGGGAGCGCCCTCGGCATACCGGAAAGCAGGCTTGGAGCCTGCTTTTTTCGTTTGTCAAGAGGGAAAATGAAAAAATCTGCCGATTTTGGAAAAGTTGACGGTTCGTGACGCGGCTTTTTTGGTACGGTAACGGAAAGAAGAGGCAAAAAGCGGCCGGAAAGGAGGGCTGCGGCATGAGCAGACCGAGAAAATACACGCCGAACACGCTGAAAAAGGCCGTGAACGGCTACTTCGACAGCATTTCCCGCCTCGTCCCGCTCACGGAGAAAAGGAATACAGGGCGCAAGGACAGCGACGGCCATGTGATCTACGAGGAAGTCCCCGTCCTCAACCGCCTCGGCGTGCAGGCGACGGTGCTTGAATACCTCGTGCCGCCGACGGTCGGCGGGCTGTGCGAGCACCTCGGCATCCACCGCTCGACCTGGGCGGACTACTGCGACGCGCAGCTGCATCCGGAGTTTTCCGACACGACAACGCACGCGCGGGGGCGTATGCGCGCGTGGCTGGAGGAACAGCTGCTCACGCGCAAGGATGTGAAGGGCATCGTATTCGACCTGCAAAACAACTACGGCTACCACGACAAGAAGGAGATCGAGCTGGGCGGCAGAGCGGCGAAAGCCGTGACGGCAGCCTCCATGCCGCTCGAAGAGAGACAGAGCGTGCTGGAGGAGCTGATGCGTGAGTTCAGCGAAAACGATGGCGACGCTTGAGCAAAAGCTGGATGTGGCGCTGTGGTGGAAGCAAATGCGCGAGACGAACAACGCGCACTTCCTCCCTCTCCTGTTCGACAAGCACCGCTTTCTGGTGCTCAAGGGCGGCGGCGGCTCCGGCAAGTCCATCTTCGCCGGCCGCAAGATCTTAGAGCGCGTCACGAATGAGCCTGGGCACCGCTATCTGGTGGTGCGAAAGGTCGCAAAGACGCTGCGCGAGAGCTGCTTCGAGCAGCTCAAGAAGCAGGCCTACGAATACTACGCCGACCAGATCGCCTTTATCCCCAAGGGCAAAGGCAGCGATATGTATATCCGCTTCAAAAACGGAAGCGAGATCCTGTTCGCAGGTCTCGACGACGTAGAGAAGCTCAAATCCATCTTCGATATCACGGGCATCTGGATCGAGGAGGCGAGCGAGCTGGAGGAGGGAGACTTCAACCAGCTCGACATCAGACTCCGCACGGAGTTCCCCTTCTACCTCCAGATGATCCTGACCTTTAACCCGATCTCGATCACGCATTGGCTCAAAAAGCGGTTCTTCGACACGAAGGACCCGCGCGCAACGGTCCACGAAAGCACCTACAAGGACAACCGCTTCCTCACGCCGGAGGCGCGCATCACGCTCGAAGCCTTCCGCGAGACGGACGAGTATTACTACATGGTCTACTGCCTCGGCCAATGGGGCGTGACCGGCAAGACGGTATTCAACGGCAAGGCGGTCGCCGAGCGGCTCACCTACGTCGAAAAGCAGGGCTGGCGCAAGCGCGGCTATTTCGCCTACACGCTCTCCCCCGATGATATCCACATCAGCGAGTGGCATTGGGAGGACGACGAGAACGGCCCTGTGATCCTCTACGCCGAGCCGACCGAGGGCAGGCCCTACGTCGTCGGCGGCGACACGGCGGGCGACGGCAGCGATTATTTCGTCGGGCAGGTGCTCGACAACATCACGGGCCGACAGGTGTGCGTGCTGCGCCATCGCTACGACGAGGACACCTACGCGCGGCAGATGTACTGCCTCGGCCGCTATTACAACGACGCCCTGCTCGGCATCGAGACCAACTTCTCCACCTACCCCGTCAAGCTGCTCGCCCTGATGGGCTACCCGAAGCTCTACGTCCGCGAGGTGGAGGACGACTACACCGGACGGATCAAGCAGGCCTACGGCTTCCAGACGAACCGGACCACGCGGCCGGTGATCCTCTCGGAGCTGATCCGCATTTTGCGCGAGAGCATGGCGAGCATCAACGACCGCGACACGCTCTTGGAGATGCTCACCTTCGTGCGGCGGGAGAAAGATCTGCAAGGCGAAGCCGAGAGCGGCGCGCACGACGACTGCGTGCTGGCCCTCGCCATCGCGCACTACATCCGACCGCAGCAGACGATGGAGGTCACGCGGCCAAGGGGCGAGCGCGTGAGATGGTCGCAGGACCTGTGGGACGACTACAACAAGGCTACGCCGGCGGAGCGCGAAGCAATGATCCGCCTATGGGGCAGGCCGGAATAGGAGTGAAACATGGAAAAGAAAATCAGCGAAAAGCTCGCGCTCTGGCAACAGAGATTGCAGCAGAGCGACAACGAGTGGAAAAGTGAAGTAGCCGACATGGACTGGCGCGAGAAGCGCTACAACGGCGGCCGGACGCTCTCTCCGCTTGTCGAGGGCGACACGAAGCGCAACGGACAGCCGAAGAAAACGAGCCATGTGCGCAATATTATCTTCGAGAACATCGAAAGCCAGGTCTCCTCGACCATCCCGCAGCCGAAGGTGACGCCGCGGCGGAAGAAGGACGAGCGGCTCGCCAACATCATCGAGCACTTCCTGCGCAATGAGCTGGACCGCCTGCCCTTTGAGACGATCAACGACATGGCCGAGCGCACGGTGCCCATCCAGGGCGGCACGGGATTCCTCGTGGAGTGGGACAACACGAAGCGCACACACTCCACCGTGGGCGAGATCGCGGTGACGCTGCTGCATCCGAAGCAGTTCGGCCCGCAGCCTGGTGTTTATACGGGCATCCGCGACATGGACTGGTTCATCACGAAGATGCCGACGACGAAGGAGGCCGTCCGGCGGAAGTACGGCGTGGACCTCACAGACGAGGGCGAGAGCGAGCCGGACATCCGCTCGGCGGACGGCGAGAGCCAGACCGACGACAGCCTGACGCTCTACATCGGCTTTGAGATTAACGAGCGCGGCGGCATCAACCGCTTCGAGTGGGTGAACGACGTCGAGCTTTTGGACCTGACAGACTATCAGGCGCGGCGGCAGCCGGTGTGCAGGAAGTGCGGCAGAGTCCGGCCGCTGCGCGGGCAGGTGCTCGGCGCGGAGACGCAGGAGGGGAACCTTCTGCCCGACCCGACGCGCGGCTTTGCCGGCGGGCTGATCCCGCAGGAGCTGACCGAGCAGGAGATCGCCGGCGGCCTGATGGCCGAGGAAATGGCCGGCGGCGTGCCGCTGGACGCGATCCCCGTGAACGCGCAGGAGCCGAAGCCGGAGCGCTACGACGGCGGGCCGTGCCCGTGGTGCGGCGCGGACGACTGGACGACGAAGGAGCAGGAATACGAGCAGATTCTTCTGCCGGTCGAAACGGCGCTCGGCAATCACATCGACGGCGCAGCGCCCGGGCTGGACGAGAACGGGAACCCGGTGATGAAGCCGACGATGGTGCCGTTCTACAAGCCGGATCTTTACCCCATCGTTTTACAGAAGAGCGTGAGCGTATACGGCAAGCTCCTCGGCAACAGCGATGTTGACGTGATCACGGACCAGCAGAACACCATCAACCGCATCGAGCAGAAGATCATCGACCGACTCGTGAAGGCCGGCACGAGGATCACACTGCCGGACAACGCAAAACTGCGCACCGATCCCGAGGACGGCGAGCGCTGGTACATCGGCTCACCTGCGGACAAGGCGCTCATTGGCGTCTACGACTTCAAGGGCGACCTTCAGTACGAGCTGCTCTACCTCGCCAACGTCTACGAGGAGGCGCGGCAGATCCTCGGCATCACGGACAGCTTCCAGGGCCGGCAGGACTCCACCGCGACGAGCGGCAAGGCCAAGGAGTTCTCGGCCGCACAGGCGGCGGGCCGACTGGAGAGCAAGCGCGTGATGAAGGACGCGGCCTACGCGGAGCTGTTCGAGATGATGTTCAAGTATGCCCTCGCCTACTCGGACGAGCCGCGCAGCGTGACCTACAAGGACAGCCGCGGCGAGACGGTGTACGAGGAGTTCAACCGTTACGACTTTCTGGAGCAGGACGCCGACGGCGGCTGGCATTGGAACGACCAGTTCCTCTTCAGCTGCGACACCTCTGCACCGCTGGCCTCGAACCGCGAGGCGATGTGGCAGGAGACGCGGCAGAACCTTCAGACCGGAGCCTTCGGCGATCCAGGGCAGACCGAGACGCTCATTTTGTTCTGGTCGAAGATGGAGGAGCTGCACTACCCAGGGGCCGCGAGCACGAAGAAATACCTCGAAGAGAAGCTCTCACGCGAGCAGCAGATGCAGGCCCAGCAAATGCAGATGCAGCTGCAAATGCAGCAGATGCAGGCCGTGCAACAGGCCGAACAGCAGGCGCGGCAGGACGCGCTGAATGAGGTCAATACGCGGACGCGCGTTTGATAGATCGCGCGGCAGCACGCCGCGACGACAGAGGAAAGGAGGATGCGTCATGCAGGACAACGGCTACGCCGGCAAGATCAAGAACGGCGGTACACAGGTCGTCAAGGCTCCCAAGCAGACCACGGACGCCAAGAAGGGCACGGTCAAGACGGGCGGCGACCTCCGCAGCGGCAAGAAGTAAGAGCCGCACCACGCGGCCGCGGGGCCGCACAAATCGCATGGAATAGCGGGAAAATCCACCGTCCGAAAGGACGCAGGAGAAGTATATGAGCTTCACCGAACAGCAGCTTTGTGACGCTTTGTGCGTAGGCGCGAAAGAGCCGGAAGTCGCCGAACCGGCAAAAGCGGCGCAGGAACCGACCGAAGAAGGCGCGAGAGAGCCGGAGACCGCCGAACCGGCAGAGGAAGGGACCGAGGCGCAGGAACCGACGGGAGCGAAAGCGGAACCGGAGGAGACTGCGCCGGCAGGACAGCAGACCGAGGAGCAGCGCCGCGAAATGGCGGCACAGCGCCGCCGTGAGGAGCAGAAGGCCGCCATCGACGCGGCCGTGCAGAAGGCACGCGAGGAGGAACAGCAGAGGTCCAAAGCGGAAATGGACGACTTTTTCTCCAAGGCCGGCCTGAAGAACACCATCACGGGCGAGCCGATCCGCAACATTGAGGAGTTCCGCAGCTGGAAGGAGTCGTATGACGCCGCCAAGCTGCAGGAGGACCTCAAGGCCGGACGGCTGACGCCGGAAAGCCTGGATGCTGCGATCCAGAAAAGCCATGCCGTACAGAAGGCGGAGGAGATCCTTCGCCGCAGCGAAGAAGCCGAACGGGCAGCCGAGGAAGCGAAGGCCCAGGCTGAGATCAATGAGCAGATCAGCGAGATCGGAAAGCTCGATCCGAGCATCAAGACCGTGCGCGACCTGCTCACGATGCCGAAAGCCAAGGAGTTTTACGAATATGTGAAACGCGGCAACAACTACCTCGACGCCTATTACCTTGCAACCAGAGGCGAGCGCGAAGCCAAGATGGCAGAAGCCGGACGCCAGCAGGCCCTCGCCAACGCGAGGAGCAAGGACCATCTCACCGCCTCCGGCACGGGGCGCTCCGACGCACAGCCGAGCGTTTCGGCGGAGGACATGGCGATGTTCCGCCTGTTCAATCCGGACTGCACCGAGGCACAGGTGCAAGCCTACATGAAAAAGAAAACAGGAGGTTAAAAGACCATGAAAGGTTTCTTTCCCGATCAGTCCGACCACGGGGCAGTTACTCCGTTCGAGTATCTCCCCTGCGGCGCGATCACGCCGAAGGCGGGCCTTGCGCTCGTCCTGACGAACGGCCTGCTCGCGCTTGCGACCGGTGCCACCGCGCCGACCTACATCTGCATGAAGGATGCAGACGCGGCGGTCACGGCGGGCACCATCATCCCCGTTGTCCGCGTGGACAAGGACCGCATTTATGAAACGACCAACAGCGCCGCATTTTCCAGCGCGAAGATCGGCCAGAAGGTCACGCTGCACACCGACGGTTTGCAGGTGACCGCGACCACGACCAACGGCGTCGCCGAGATCGTGGACTTCGACGACAAGGCCAAGAGCGGCGCGGGCGGCACCGTCCACGTCCGCTTCTAAGCCGAGAAAGGAGAACAGACTATGAAGATCGTTTTTTCCGAAGGCTCGGGCCTGAACGACTCCGTATACGGCAAGTGTCAGGCTCCGATCCGTATGTTCCTTGAACAGCGCGGCGAGCAGTTCGAGCAGCAGAGCGTCCTGAAGGACCTGTTCCTGATGGGCACCTCCGACAACTACGGCGATATGCTCACCACCATGACCGCCATGAGCGGCTTCGAGCCGGTCGGCGAGAACGGCGCGTATCCCGCGGACGGTATGCAGGAGGGCTACCGCAAGCTGCTGGTCTATGACACCTGGAAGGACTCTTTCGCCATCTCTGCGGAGATGATCGAGGACTCCAAGCTCATGGACCTCAAGAAGCAGCCTGCCGCCTTCCTCACCGGCTACAACCGCACGCGCGAGATGTTCGGCGCGGCTCTGCTGGGCAACGCCATCCGCGGCAACGCCACGGCGCAGTACCACGGCAAGAGCTTCGACATCAACGCGGCGGACGGCGTGACGCTGTTCCACACGGCGCATCCCCCGAAGGTCGCCGGAGACAACCAGTGCAACAGCTTCAAGGACGAGTTCAGCGTGGACGCGCTCGGCAAGCTGGAGACCGCGATGCACCTGTTCCGCGGCGACAACGACGAGATCCTCGACGTGGCGCCCGACACCATCGTGATCCCCGAGAACGCGGACCTGAAGAAGGCAGTATTCGCGGCCATTGGCGCGGACAAGGATCCCGTGACGGCCAACAACGCCTTCAACTACCAGTACGGCCGCTGGACCGTGATTGTCTGGAGCTACCTCAACCAGTTCATCACGGCCGGCACGAAGCCCTGGCTGCTGCTCGACAGCAAGTACAACAAGACCTACGGCGGCGCGGTGTGGAACGACCGCATCCAGCTCGCGGTGCGCTCGACCATCGACGAGAACACCGACGCGAACGTGTGGCGCGGCCGCTCCCGCTTCAATGCCACCTTCAACGACTGGCGCGCGTTTGCCGCGGGCGGCATCGCAAGCGGCAACGATCTTCCTTAACGGAGGTGCCGCATGGAAAACGCGACGAGACTGCAAAACCTTGAGGTCCTGGGCGACCTTGAGGTCCACGGCGCGACGAAAAACGGCGGCATGAAGGAGGCCGATTTCAAGGTCACGGCGGCGGATGCCGCTGCCGCGGCCGGAGCGGCTCCGACCAAGGCCGAGTTCGATGCCGTCGTGACGCTTGTGAACGAGCTGAAGGCCAAGCACAACAAGCTGGTGAAGCAGCTCGCCACCGGCAAGGCAACCTGATACGACCGAAGAGGGCGGGGCGAGGCGCCCTGCCCTCTCTCTTTTGGAGGCAACCATGAAGCATAAGATCTGCATTTATGCCATCGCCAGGAACGAAGAGCAGTTCGTGGACCGCTTCTGCGACGCGGCGGCGGAGGCCGACTACATCGCGGTGCTGGACACCGGATCGACCGACCGAACCGTGGAAAAGCTCTCCGACCGCGGCGTGATCGTCCGGCAGACGACCATTGAGCCGTGGCGCTTCGACGTGGCGCGCAACCTGTCCCTGCTTCTGATCCCGCGCGACACGGACCTCTGCGTGTGCGTGGATCTCGACGAGGTGCTGCTGCCCGGGTGGCGCGCAGCATTGGAAAAAGCGTGGACCGTGGACGCCGAGACGGGCACCTATCGCTGCATCTGCTCGCGCAATGCGGATGGGAGCGAAGGCACGGTCTTTCTGCGCGAGAAGATCCACCGGCTGAAGTGCGCAACGTGGAGGTATCCCGTGCACGAGGTCCTTGTTCCCTCCGACGGCAGGCCCTTCTTCCGCTGCGTGAACGTGGAGGGCATGGCGGCGGAGCACCTGCCCGACGAGCGCAAGAGCCGTGCACAGTATCTCCCGCTGCTGGAGCTGGCGGCACAGGAAACGCCGCAGGATGCGCGCTGTGCGCATTATCTCGGCAGGGAGTATCTTTACCGCAGGATGTTCCGGAAAGCCGCAGAGGAGCTGAAAAGGCACCTCACGCTGCCTTCTGCGGTGTGGGACGAGGAAAGAGCCGCGTCCATGCGCTATCTCTCGGCGTGTATGCACGCGCTGGGCGACGAGCGGAGCGCGATGTGCTGGGCGATGCGCGCCATCGCGGAAGTGCCCGAGCAGCGCGAAAACTGGTACGAGGCCGAGAAGGCCGCCTACCGCGCGGAAAACTGGGAGGGCGTCGTCTACTACGGACGGAAGGCGCTGCGCATCACGACCAAGAGCCGGAGCGCCATCAATGAGGCGGAGGCATGGGGCGCGGCCCCGTGGGACCTCCTCTCGATCGGACTGTGGCACACGGGCGACATCCGCGGCGCGGCGGAGGCGGCAAGCACGGCGCTCTCGCTGTGCCGAAGCGAGCGGATCGAAGCGAATCTGCGGCTATTCCAAGAAAGGCTGGGAGAAGCATGAAGATCAAAGAAGTGATCCGGCGGACGGACCTCGCCAAGCCGAACGCCTTTGAAGAGGAGCTGAAGTTTTTGTGGCTGACCGCGCTGGAGGGTCAGATCGCGGCGGATGTGTTCCTCATGGCGCCGGCGGAGACGGAGCAGTTCGACTACTCCTATCCGGACGGACTGGACATGGAGCTGCTGGTGAAGCCGCCTTACGACGAGCTGTATGTGCTCTACCTCGAAGCGAAGATCGACGCGGAGAACGGCGAGTACAACAAGTACCAGAACTCCCTCCAGCTCTACAACAACGCATACGGGAATTTCCTGCGCTGGTTCGCGGGCACCTACGATCCGGTGCAGGGATACAAGAAGGAGGCATAAGCGATGTACGAGAACCCCCCGTATTACATCACAGCATACGGCCTCGCCGTCAAGCGAGGCTTTACCGGAACGGAGGAAGAGTGGCTCAAGAGCCTGCGCGGCCCCACCGGCCCGCAGGGCAGCGGCCTCATTTTCCTCGGCACCTATCCGACGGAGGAGGCGCTGCGCGCGGCGCATCCGACCGGCAACGAGGGTGACTGCTACAAGGTCGGCACCGAGACGGACTACCTCGCCTACTGGTGGAACGTGGAGAAGAACGACTGGGACAGTCTGCAGGTGATGGGTCCGACCGGCCCGCAGGGTCCCGAAGGCCCGCAGGGGCAGCTCGGTCCCGAAGGCCCCACGGGTCCGCAAGGCCCTGTCGGTCCGGAAGGCCCCACGGGTCCCACCGGCAAGGGCGAGACCGGCCCCACCGGCCCCACAGGTCCCACGGGTCCGACCGGACCGACAGGCTCACAGGGTCCCGAAGGCCCGCAGGGGCAGACCGGCAGCCAGGGTCCCGTCGGTCCGGCGGGTCCCGAGGGCAAGCAGGGCGCGCAGGGCAACCAGGGTCCCGAAGGCCCCACGGGTCCCACAGGCCCCACGGGTCCCACAGGCCCAACCGGCGCACAGGGGCCAACCGGTCCCACCGGCAAGAGCGAGACCGGGCCGAAAGGCCCCACAGGTCCTTCCGGTCCGACGGGCCCCACGGGTCCGACAGGTCCCACGGGACCGACCGGCAGCAAGGGCGACACCGGCGCCGGATTCACCGTGCTCGGCTATTACGCCACAAAGGCGGCGCTGGACAGCGCGAAGAAGGCCACGGCCGAGGCGGGCGATGCCTACGGCGTCGGCTCGGCGGAGCCTTACGACATCTACATCTTCGACGGCATCACGAGCCAGTTCATCAACAACGGCCCCCTGCAGGGCGCGAAAGGTCCCACGGGTCCCACCGGCCCAACCGGTCCCACCGGCCCGACAGGACCGGCCGGCGCGCAGGGCGCGGCAGGAGCACAGGGCGTTGCGGCGACGGTTGAGATCGGCACGGTCACGAGCGTCGGCCCGACCGGCTCGCCGAGCGTGACGAACGCCGGCACGCAGCAGCAGGCCGTTTTCAACTTCGTGCTTCAGCAAGGTCCCACCGGCCCTGCGGGGTCCAAGGGCGACACGGGCGCCAAGGGCGCGAACGGCCCCACGGGACCGACCGGAGGTTACCACCATCGACACCTTCTACACCAATGATGCCG
>JABLTK010093937.1_pt1 | contig 13612 bp, 16 predicted proteins | sample 7160131 | NCBI WGS metagenome assembly JABLTK01 (sample SAMN14651221, study PRJNA627086) | human gut metagenome | isolation source: feces | host: Homo sapiens
CTCCGTGCCCGCGGCGTGCCCGGCCGAGCGAGGCAGACCGCGCTTCTGCGCCCAGCGGCCGTTGCCGTCCATGATGAATGCGATGTGCCGGGGACGCTTCTCCGGCGCGGGTGGCTCCTCGCGCGAAAAGCGGCGAGCCTTCAGAAGGGACGCAAGCTGCGCCCAGTCAATTCTCTTCAATGATTTCCTCCGCGATATGATCCGGAAAGCGCGCGGCGACGAGCGTGCTGCCGTCATCGCGCACCGCTACTACGCGCAACGTGCCGCGGGGTGCTTCTCCCCGCGGCGCGCTGATTTCCGTAATGGTAATTTGTCGGGGATCCGCCGCAAGCGCCGCGAGGGCGTCCTCCAGCGGAAGCCCCAGAACCGGGCGCGTCATACGGCCATGATCTCTTTCTCTTTCTCGGCGGCAATCTTGTCCACGTTCTTGATGGCCTCGTCCACAACCTTCTGCAGCTGGGTTTCGGCGGTCTTCTGCTCGTCCTCGGTGATCACAGAATCCTTCTTCATCTTCTTGAACGCGTCCATCGTCTCGCGGCGCACGTTGCGCATCGCGACCTTGCTTTCCTCGGCGGCCTTCTTGACCTGCTTGCACAGATCCTTACGGCGCTCCTCGGTGAGCTCCGGCACGACCAGACGAATCACGCGGCCGTCGTTGGAGGGGTTGATGCCCAGATCGGACTTCTGAATTTCCTTCTCGATGGGGCCGATCATTTTCGCTTCCCAGGGGGAGATGACGAGCATGCGCGGTTCGGGAGAGGAAATATTCGCCACGCCGCTCAGCGGGGTGGGCGTTCCGTAATAATCAACGGTGATCTTGTCCAGAATCTGGGGGTTCGCGCGGCCGGCGCGCAGCGTCGAGAAATCCTTCTTCAGCGCGACCAGCGTTTTCTCCATCTTGGATTTTGCCTCTTCGATTTTTTCCTTATACATATGGACACCTCCTGGATTTCATTTCAGATCATCGCATACTATTTTATAGAATTTCCCTGCCAATGTCAAGGGGAATTCCGTGTCAGGTCAGCTCCTGATAGCCGACGCGGTTCAGCTCGTCCATGATGCCGCGCATTTCCCCGCGCGTGTACACGCGACCCGGGAATGCGGGCCTGCCCACGTCGATGCCGCCCTCGGACAGCACCTGCTTCATGCAGCCGTCGTGGCGCAGCATGATTTCGATGCAGCGGTTGATGCGGAACTGAAGCTGGCGCGCGTCCTCAAACCGTCCCTCCGTGAAGGCGTTGTACAGCTTCACAAAGGCAGGGCCCATCATGTTGTAGGTGGAGCCGATGCCGCCGTCCGCGCCCATCGTCAGACCGCAGATCAGCATCTCGTCCGGCCCGTTGATCACGTTGATGTCGCCGCCGTTCAGCTCCACGATGCGGCGCATCTCGTAATAGTTGTACCGCGTGAACTTGAGACCGATGACCGTGGGCAGCTGCATCACGCGATTGATGAACTTCACAATGTCGCCCTGCCTGAACATCGCGTTGGCGTATACGAGCAGGGGAAGATTGCAGCTTTCGGAAAGCTGCTTGTAATAGCGGAACACCGCGTCCTCGTCGTAGTTCACGAAAAACGTCGGCGGAACGGAGGAAATGGCGTCCATGCCCACCTCCTCGGCGTGCCGAGCGAGACGGATGGCGCTCTTCACGTCGCACGCGCCTACGTGGTCGATCAGCGCCGTGCGCCCGCCGACCTGCTCCCTGGCAACCTCGGCCATGCGCATGCGCGTCTTTTCGGGAAGCAGCGGCCCTTCGCCGGTCGCGCCGCACAGATAAAACCCGTGAACGCCCGCGGCCAGCTCCTTTTCCAGAAGCGCGCGGGTCTCGTCCACCTTCAGCTCGTTCTCGTCCGTAATCGGCGTGTACAGCGCCGGCATTACGCCGTGAAATCGTTTGTTGCTCATGTGTGCTCCTCTTCTCTGCCCGTTTCCTGCGTTCGCCTGCCTATTATAAACGATTTTCGCCATACAATCAAGCGCGGACAGGAAAACTGTTCCAAACGGGCAAAAGAAAAGGGGCTCCCGCCCGGGAACCCCCTGAAAAGCGCGTCTATTGGCAGAAGGAGCAGCGTCCGCTGCCGTTACAGCTGACACAGTTTACGTAACTGCCTTTTCCAACGTAATCTCTCCTTCGACCGCGGCAAACAGGACAAATTTCGGTGCCGTGGCATAGGGAGCATCGGCTGTCGTCGGGGGAGGAAATGGTGTACGGGGAGATGGAATAGTCAATCCCGTCAACTAAGCCGTTTCCGGAGGACGGGGTGAGGGAGTAGTTGATGCCGCTGACTAAGCCGTTTCCGGAGGACGGGGTGAGGGAGTAGTTGATGCCGCCGCCCACGACGTTTCCGTAGGACGGAGTGTAAGGGTAGTTAATTCCGTTGTATGTGCCGCTTCCGGTGGAAGGCTTGGATGTGGAGTTCTTTTTCTCCTGTGCGAGCTGCTTTTTAGCGGATTTCAGCGGTTCCTTCGCCTCTTCGTATCCGGCTGCTGCGGCCTTTTCAAGCCATTCGACCGCGGCATTGCTGTCATTCAGTTCGCTTAAGTGCAGGAGTCCAAGGTAGTACATGGCGATGGGATGTCCCTGCGCCGCGGCCAGATTAAAGTAGGAAACCGCCTTTTCAACGTCCTTCCGAATGATTTCGCCCGCCGCATAGTTCATTCCTACCCAGTTCTGTCCGTCCGGGTCGCCAGCGTCCGCGGCGGCCAGCGCCAGCCGGAAGGCGATCATGCGGTTTTCGGCCTTCAGGAAGACTTCTGCCGTGTCAATAATCGCCGATGGATTCAGCCAGTTCTGCCACGGCGTGCGCAGCAGCTTTTCGGCGGCCGAGGCGTCGGCGGCCATGGCCTTTTTGTACAGGGTGAATACTTCGCTGGAATCCGTGGTTTGCGCTTTGGAGGAAGTATCCTCTGCGCCGCAGCCCGTCAGGAATACGCTCGTCAGAATCAGAACCACCAGCAGACCGACTGTCAAAAGCTTTTTCATGCGTTTATCCTCCTCATGTTGTTCGCTTGCTTTATCAGCAGTATACGCCGTGCGGTCTCGCATTTTTTCCGTTTGATTCCGCGTGATCATCGCAGGAGGAATGAAGTGCTCAGACTTTGTCGCTGATGTACGCGCCGCAGAACTCGCACTTGCCAACCTGACCCTTTGCCAGCCGGTTCACGCCGCCGCAGCTGGGGCAGGCAATGGTGACGAAATCCTTCCGGCCGTCGTTGTTGCCTACGACCTGATTCATCTGCTCTCTGTCGGCCAGCACGATTTTGCCGCTCTGGTCGATGTATGCGTTCACGAAATAGTTCTTCTCGATCATCCGGTTCACCTTAATGCGAACCGTCTCAGCCGTTTCGCCCGTCATCTCCGCGATGCGGTAGATCGTCTTCACAGGGTCGGAGGCCAGAATAGCGTTGTACTTCCGGAAGTCCGCCAGCAGACGAGACGAGCGGCGATGGCTGAGAAGGCAAGCGACGCCGATGCCGAGAGCGAAAATTCCTCCAATCAAAAATCCATTGCAAAGCGCCTCATCGCCGGAACTTCCGCAGTTTGCAATGCTGTTAATCAGCAGGCATACGCCGTCAAAGGCGAGAAACCATCCCAGATATTTCAAAGCAGAAGTTTTGAACCTTCCAAGTCCGGTAGCTGTGCTCGATTTCATGAATTATCCCTCCTGAGTCGGCAGTTGATTGCCGCAATGATGGCAGAAGCTCGCGTCCGACGCGGGCAGAAGCGCGCCGCACCGGCGGCAGCGGCGAATGCGTTTTCCGCAGCCCGGGCAGAAGGACGCGCTGGGCGAGAGCTGCGCGCCGCAGCCGGAACAGAACTCGCGCGAAGCCGCCGACTGGGGCTCCAGCCTGCGCTCGTCCACGCTGATGGCGTTCACCTCAAAGGAAACGACCTGAATCCCGAATTCCCGCGTGCGCAGGTTCAGCTCGCCGCGAACGAACTGGGAAAGCTCCTTCAGATACGCGTTGATTTCCAGTACGCTGATGGAGCGCCGCACAATGTAGGACGCGATGGCGGATTTGATCTCCGTGGTATAAATGCCCTGAAAGTAGCGGGTTACGTCCTGAATGGAGAAGGAGGGCAGGGTGCCGACCAGACGGGTGAGGAAAACGCCGCTGTCCAGAATCTGAACGCCGAACTGGCCGTTCGCGCGAACGCTGCAGGGCCCCAGCTTGGGATCCCGCACCTGAATGGGCGAGCTCGTGCCCCAGCGCGGCTCCAGCGTCGCTGCCTTGTTCACATACCAGATTTCCGCCGTGAAGGGCGTAAGCCCGTCCGCGGGCAGGGGCTTGTATTTGCTGAAAAGCGGCAGCTTGTGCAGGGAAAGCTCGTGAAGCCCCGCGCCCAGACAATCCCACGCCCGGCCGCCCGCGTACAGCACGGCCTCCTGCGAATTGTTGACCATCACGCTCATGGAGGTCATCAGCTTCTGCGCCGGATATTTCCATGCGAGCGTCTCCATGTCGCCGTTGTAGCGAATGATTCGATCCGATCCTGCCATATCATCAGCCTCCCTGCGTCTCTGCCGAATTGCACGCGCTCCCGCGTTCTGTATGATCCGATTATACCACCAGCGGCTTGCCGTTGCAATTTTCCTGTGTTAATATTTGTTGAATCCTATTGCAAATCCAGTGCCTGTGTGGTATGATAATTCTCGCGTTCAAGAAACGCGCTGATGTAGCTCAGTCGGTAGAGCGCATCCTTGGTAAGGATGAGGTCACCAGTTCGAATCTGGTCATCAGCTTGGAAGAACCGCCAGAAGTGGCGGTTTTTTCTTACGTTTTGGGGCGATTTTGCGATGAAATGCAAGAAGTACTTTCTGATCCTGCATTTTCGTTGACCTCAGGTTTTCGCGGCAACTTTTCGGGCAATTCCGACACGCGAAAAGGGGTCAAAAAGGCAGGAAATATAAGGCTTTTTGGGCTGGTTCACGCGGCAACTTTCCGAGCAATTTCCGCATCAGCCAATGCCATATGCCCGCTCGACGGCGCTTGTGGCCTCATGTGTTCCGCTGCGGCCTTTGACGTAATACTTGAGCGTCATGGCGGCAGTGGTGTGGCCTGCGGCGGCCTGCGCCTGCTTGATGTCTTTGGTCTGATCGTAAATGTCCGTCAGCACGGTGGTGCGGAAGCGGATAGGGGTGATCCGATCCTGGAAGCCGGTATCGCGGCGAATTCGTTCGCACATTCTGCGAACCTGCGTATAACTGAACGGCTTCTCCCCGCCGATTACGAATTCGTCCGGCTTTCCCTCGCCGAGAAACTCCAGCGCGATACGGGACAGCCCGATTGTTCGAATGGACGCCTTCGTTTTCGGCATTTTGACCTCCGGCATATTTCGCGTCGGATGGGTAACAGCCCGGCAGATATGCAGCCGCATATGTTCGCGGTCGACGTCCTCCCACTTGAGTCCGAGCACCTCCTCCAGCCGAAGCGGGTGAAGCGCCTGCAGGGCAAGGTAGGCGCGGTCGGTTTCGTCCGCGACAGACGGAATATGCTGCACCAGATACCTCATCTGCTCGATCGAGTACTCCTCCGTCGGCTCGCTGGCTCGTCCCGTAATCCTCAGCCGCCGGCTCTTCATGGGGTTTTTCGCGATAATCCCCTCGTCCAGCGCCGTCTCAAAGATCATGTTCAGCACCATGCGCGTCTTGTCCTTGGAAGCCTTAGCGGCGTTCATGCCGTTGAACAACGCCTGAATGTGGTCGGTCGTAACGTCCTCAATGTCCATCTCGCCGAGACGCGGATAGATGTGACACGCAAGCTGCCGCTGATACGTCTCCGCCGTCGCGCGCTCGATGTTCGGGTTCGAGTAAATGGTAAACCAGTTCTTGGCATATGCGCGAAAGTTGTGTCTGGGCTCGGCGGCCATGTTCGTCGGCTGCGCTCCGGCCAGCTTCATCAGGTTTTCGGCGTATTCCTGCTCCGTGCTTGCGGAAATCCACCGCGTGACGCCGTTTATCGTGACCCTTCGTTTAATGCGGTTCGACATTTCAATGTCCTCCTGAAATGAAGGGCCATCGTTTCCCATTCGATTGTCAAGGTTCGCTGATCTCATCCGTTTCAGAGTATAAAGCACGTTTCGAAGCATGTCAATCCCTCCGTGAATGGGGTATGCGTCTGCGAAAATATAATTGTGAATGAGACCGCTCCCGGCAAGGAGAGCGGTCTCGGTCTGTCTCTATCCGTTTGCGTTTTCGCGGTTGTACTGCGCCGTGCTGATGCCCAGCAGTACACCCAGGAACGTGTCGAGCGCAGTGATCGTGCCCACGATCTCCTCGCCGTACGGGAATTCCCAGATGCCCGCCAGCGCGAAATACAGCGTGCCCAGCGCGGGCAGCAGGTAGAGGGCGATCCACTTGAGAATGTCATACACCCGGTTGCTCAATTTCATTTTGACCTTTCCTCCTTATTCACTGTCGTGTGTCGGCCAGCTGCGAATGGGAAGCTTGTTTACCTCATGCATCACGCGCTTGGCCGAGCCGTTTCCGCCCATTTTCTCGTATGGACGGTAAAGATACTCGTACAGATTCTCGTATTCGTCCCTCGTGATGTACCCGCGCTCGACGTAGTTCATCCCCAGAAACAAAATCCGGTCATGCGCCAGTCCAACGAGCATGCGCGTCTTCACGTCCTTCTTTTCGCTGCGCTTCTGAATGTACGTCCAGAAGCCGGAGGACGCGATCACGGCGCAGACGACGGTCAGCGCCATCTGAACCCATGAACTCACGCGCCCTCACCGCCTTCGAGGGCCGCATACCTGCCCGAAATCCACGCCACCTGCGCGCCATTGCGCACGGCGTGCCAGCCGTTTCGCGCCGTCGCGACCCATTCGAGCCGCGCACCCCTGTTCGCGTGACCGACGCTTGCGCGCTCACTCTCCAAGCTCGAAGCCAAGTATTACCGGATTCAGATCGACTCCGACGGCGCGATCTCCACCGAGGAGGTCACCGTGACCGACGACGAGCTCGCCGCCGGTGAAACGAACGACGGCCGCCAGATCGTCGCCAGCACGGCGAACATCGGCAGCCTAACCCCAACTTTCCGGGCTCAGCCTTTGGAATGTTTGCTACCCCGCTCGTGAGTATGCTCGTTCCATTCACCTGCACGTCCTTGACATCGGCTCGCACAGCTTCGTGCCATGTAACCGTCACCTGGTCCGCGTCAGTTGATATGGTGTTCACCCCGGCCAGCGCCGTTACCTCACCAATGCCTGTGACCTGATAATGTGTAGGCGCGGCGAGCTTATACGCAATCGTTACCGGCGTGCCGGCAGCATACTGGGCAGAAATATAGGCATTCAGAGCGTCAATCGTATCAAAAGTTCCTGTAAATCGTTCTGGCTTGGTGTATAGGAATCCGTTTGGGTTGCCGCTGAAAACCTGATGAAAATGCGAACACAGCGTACTTTCCGGGCCGCCATACACAATGCCGGGTGCACTGCCCGCCGGAAGATTCCAGTAGTCGCCAGCCGCAGACGACGCGAATTTGACTGTATTCCCATCCAGCGGCAGAAGTTGCCATGTTTCCTCTCCCGTCGCCGTCGCCACGTCTACACTGCCGCCGTAGATGGTGGATGAGAGGGTGAGGGTTTGAGAAGTACTGTTCGAATCATAAGGAACATATTCAGTCAGTGTCTCGGCCGAAACCGTCACACGGAAAACAACATCGTAGCTGGTACCCTCTACCAAATGCATAATAACGGCAATCGCCGATTCGCTCTTTGTTCTCAGGCCATAGATGCCCGAAATCACACCCTTGCTACAAAACGCTTGAATTTTCACGTTTGTTCCGTTTAGCTCTGGCTGACCAACACGGAGAATTTCAAACGAGAGGGTTCCAGTATGAGTTGCGGTTCCGTTAATAGTAATTATGTCGCCGTCAGATGCCACAATCAGTCCGTATGCCGGCTCAGAAATCTTCACGCGAGACATGTCCAGCATATTTTTCCCGTACCTGTTCAGTGTCACGCTTTCCCTGCCTGTAATCGGCCGGATATTCGTTGGCGACGGGGTGCCGCTTCCTGCCTGCGTCGGTTCCCACGAGACCTTGATGCCCAATGGGGAGTCCTTGACGGGTGTACAGGCTACGGGATTGCCGCTCGCGGTGACCTCTTGGCATAGGGTGTTGACAATGCGCTGGCTGCTCCATGGCGTGTTGGCGGATACCGCGTTGTCATCAATCTGCGGGGCGTCGGCGCCGTTTGCGCCACGCTCTCCGGGTTCACCCTTCTCGCCTTGTTCACCTTTCTCGCCATGCGGCCCTCGTTCGCCGATGAACTCGCCATTGTCGAGCTTCTGACGGATTTCATCCGCAAGGGTTTGCGCGTTCGCAATGGTGGATTCGAGCCGGTTCAGTGCATCGGACAGGGGATTTCCCGGCGCGTCCTTCTGACCGTTCAGGCTGGGGAGAATGCGGCCGTAGAAAATCGCGGACTTCAGCACGGTGTCGTCCCGCACCGCGCGCAGCTCCAGCTTGATTGTGCCCGCCGCGGCGGTTTCGCGGCTCGTGAGCGGCATGGTGTAGGTCGTGCCGTCGGCGGTCAGGGGAATGGGGTAGGCGGCCGTGTCGCAGGGGCGGCGGCATACGCAGAGAATCGCCGCTTCCGGCCACGTCTTCAGTACTTCGCCGCAGTCGAAGGAAATTCTGCGGGCTTCATGCTCGCCCGTTCGGCCAAGAACGCCCAAAGACGGCTGCTCCTGAAAGAACGAAGCGGAAATTATGATCGGTTCCATAAAATATCACCTCGCTTAGACAAACGTAAGAACCAGGCTCTCGTTTCCCGCGCCGTTGATTACAATCGGCGTGTTGTTTGTGGCGTTCTCAAACGCGGACGTCTTGGATATGGACAGCTGGATGATGCCCGCCTTCGCGTTCATGATCTGTGTCGTGAAGGTGTAGCCAGCCGTGCCCGCGGCAACGCCGGTCGCGTAGCTCATGTTGTCCAGATAGCCATTTATGCCGCGCAGCACCGCGGAGCCGGAAAGTCCCGCGCCGACCGCGAAAATCGGCTGACCGAGAAACAGCAGAGCGTGACAGTCCTTTGTGCCTCCGGTCAAATATCCGGCAATCGCCATGTCCCCCGCGAATTCGATCGTGTCGCCCGCGTGCCAGCCGTAGCGCTGCTGTTCTACCTGAATACCGGCTGGGAAGTCCGTCTGCTTATGAAAGCGGTAGGCAGAATCCTCTGTGGCTTCCGGCGCGTTGCCGCCAAAGCCCATGTTGCCGGTGTTTTCGTCGATATCCTGAAACTGCTGCGCGCTCGGAATCGCGGTCTGCGCGGTTGATTCGCCGTAAAGATCGTTCGCCACAAGCTGAAACTCGTAGCCAAGCATCTCGTTGAATGGCAGATCGTTTCCATCCGCGTCCACACCGCCACCGCCGACAGGTAAGCCGTCCTTCTTCAGAAGAAGCGTCATAACCGTCTGCAGCGCGGTAACGGAGACCTCATCGGCTGCAATCCATTCGCCGGGCGTATCCGCGATTTTGCGATAGAGAATATGAAAGCGCAGACTGTTAACCTCTTGCTATAACCCGTGTGTTGGCGGTCTATACGTCAATACGGAAGGCATTATGCGGATCGTGCAAGCCCCTACTACGGATATCGACTCCCGCGCAAATGCGCCCCGTCCGGTAAACGGGAATAATCTCGATTATGCAGTCAAAGCCGCTATGTGCGACGGCAAGGGCGCGGCATGGACGGCGGACGAGCAGAAGGCGGCGCGGGAGAGGATGGGGATTCCCGGTGGGTACGAGCTAATAGAAGAAATTACAATCGCAGAAGGAAACGTATCAGTCATAACCAGAGACGTTGATAGATTGTGCAGTGCAAAATTGGTGATCATATGCCCGCCGATGGAAAGCATTATCACGGCGAACGCGCTTATTTTTTTCGGCGACGCAAGTAAACCTGAGTATATATATTTATTCGGCGAGATTGCGCCAACAAAAGTAGGCGTATACCGACACACTACGCTGGAAGCGGAATTGCGAAATAATTATTGGCGAGCCTACAAAACGGCGGAAAATGACACTGGAAGTATGTATCCCAACGGGTCATGGACAAAGCTTATAGTCGAAACAGCACCGTCGAGACTGATGCAGTTGCCGTCCAGCAATTTGGATGCGATAACCAAAATAACGCTTAATGCATTCCCTACGGGCGCATATATACCGGTTGGCACAAAAATTACGATCTACGGGGTGAGAGCATGACAGGACTTGAAATGTTTTTTGCTGATAAGACGGCAGGTATATTCTTTTGCGTTTTCATGATCACACTTTGCGTAGCGTTTTTTTATACTTACACTAAAAGACGGTTTTTGAGTTAGGAGGGTAAACATGAAAAAGAATATCCTGATTAAAACCGGTGAACGCACAGAAACTCGCATTCGCACAATCCCCGCCCAGTATAGCGAGATGGGCGAGCTGATCACGGAAGCGCATGACGAGACGTACACTGTCACCGTGCCCGTCATGGAGCCGCGCAATGTAGAGATGACTGCGGAGGAAATCGCCGAGCTTGAGCGCATGCAGGCGCAAATGCCGGAGCCGGTGCCCGATCCATCGGACGCGCGGATGACGGAGATTGAAGCGGCGCTGATTGAGCTGGCCGCGATGATCGGAGGGGATGCATAATGGCGGCGATTTATATCCGGTGGATTCAGGCCGGGCGAATGACGATTAAGGACGTGCCGGCACGCTGGCGCGAGCTGGTACGCGAGAAGCTGAACGGCGAAGGAGGAACAGGTGCATGAGCTATGATGCAAACAAGGTAATTCAGATAGCCGAGGCGGGAATCGGTTATCTGGAGAAGAAGACGAACGCGAAGCTGGACGACAAGACCGCGAACGCCGGCAACAAGAATTACACAAAGTATGCCCGCGATCTGGACGCGCTGGGGTTTTACAACGGGCGCAAGAACGGATTCGCGTGGTGCGATATTTTTGTGGACTGGTGCTTTGTGCGGGCCTACGGGCTGGAGGCGGCGCTGAAGCTGACGAATCAGCCGCTGGGCAAGGCGAACTGCGGCGCCGGCTGCCGCTACAGCCGGAACTACTACAAGAAGGCGAAGCGTCTGTTTGACGCGCCGCAGCCCGGCGACCAGATCTTCTTCTGGCCGAAGGACGCAATCGGCGGCCCGGCGGTGGCGCACACGGGACTGGTGTATCGGGTAGACGGCACGTACGTATACACGATCGAGGGCAACACGAGCGGCGCGAACGGCGTGGTCGCCAACGGCGGCGTGTGCAAAAAGAAGTATCGATTGACATACAATCGCATTGCCGGATACGGCCGTCCCGACTGGGGGGTGGAAGCAGCAGACGCGCCTGCGGCGGATCCGGCTGCTCCGAAAGCCAGGCATATTCTGGTGAAGGCGAATTCCGTGAACCTGCGCGCGGGCGACGGCGTGAAATACGCAAATAACGCCAGTGCAAGCATAAGGCCAGAGAGGCCGAGCAAGCCAGACCAAGCTCGCGGTCAACGCCGGTTCCGACGTCGATCATGCCCTTTTCGGAAACCTGCTGGCGAAGAAAATCCGCCGTTGTCTGAGCGGCGGATGTGCGGGCGGCGGAGCGCTCATTCAGGAGCGAGCGCAGCGTGGATTCCGGAATATTCATTTCGCGGGCGACCTCTGCCGGGCGCTTGCCCTCGGCCAGCATGGCGCGTGCGCGGCTGATGCTGGCGGCGCGGCGGGCGTTGACGGCGCTGGAATATTCGGCGCGAAGCTGGGTGGTGCTTCTGAGGTTCATGGCGGTAACAATATCGCGTTCGCTCATACCCGCCTTGCGAAGCTCCTGCACGCGGCTGGCAAAGTCGCCGCTGTGCTGGTTCGGCTCGGCGCCGCTCCCCAGCGGGTAACGGCCGGAACCTCTGCCGGGTGCGCCATCCAGCGCCCCGACGCCATAGTGCATCAGAATCTCATCGGCAATCCGCATATCGATCAGCCCTCCTCTTCATTGCGAACCTGGTTGATAACCTTGTCGAGCTCGATAATCTTGTTCATGACCGGCAGAAGCTCATCGGCTTCCGGGTTGTGGAACAGCACCTCGTCGTTCTGGTAGATTCGAAGCTCGGTCTTGATCGTCTCCGGCTTCACGCGGTATTCCAGACAGAACAGCGCGGCGTATACCATCAGCTGCTCGATGTGGGCAGGAATCTCGCCGGTCTTCAGATCGTGAATGCGAAGCATGCCGCTTCGGTAGGAGATTGCGTCCGCGGTGCCGAAGCAGTTGGGGGAGTAATACAACAGCACCTCGGGCGACATGCGAAGCCGCCGCGCGCGATTCAGGCGAGCAGAGTTAGTGCGTCTGCGCTTCGTCGGCGGCTTCGAGAAGCAGGGAAGCCGCCGCTGTGATTCAGGCGAGCAGGGTCAGTGCGTCTGCGCTTTGTCGGCGGCTTTCTGGAGAAGGCCGGAGAAGAGGTCGCAGATTTCCTGCGCGAACTCAGCGTCGCGGGCTTCGGAAAGTCGAATGCGCGCGACGGCTTCGAGAAGTAGGGAAGCCGCCGCTGTGATTCAGGCGAGCAGGGTCAGTGCGTCTGCGCTTCGTCGGCGGCTTTCTGGAGAAGGCCGGAGAAGAGGTCGCAGATTTCCCGCGCGAATTCCGCGTCGCGGGCTTCGGCGGTGACGGTACAGTAGGGGCGCTCCTCATCGGGGCGAATCCACGCGCAGCCGTGCTGGCCGCGGAAGAACCAGTCCTCGCGCTCGAACTCAGGCGGCAGCGCGTCGGACAGGCGGCGCATGACTTCTCCGCGATGCGGGAAGTCCACGTCGATATGGTGGCTTACGCGGCTGACCTCCGGCATTCGCGCGCGGAAGTCGGCGAGGGAAAGCGCGTTTTCGTTCAGCCGGGACAAAAGGTGCAGCGAGAGGAACAGGCCGTCGAAGCGCATATGGTACTGGAAGGGGGAGAGCTGCGAGAGCGTCCGCGCCCACATGGCCAGATCGCCGGAGGCGAACACGACCTTCAGCCCCAGACTTCTTCCGAGCGCGTCGAGCGCGCGGGTTGCGTCCGGCGGAGCATACAGCGTGGTTTCGCCGTGTTCCGCCATTGCCCAGCCGGTGAGCAGCTCCATCTGCGCGTCGGTCAGCAGGCCGTCCTCATCCGCGAATATGGCTTTTTCACCGCTCGCGGAAAGGTAGACGCCGATTTCGTTTGCGCTGAGCTCCATCAGCTCCTCCTCCCATTCCACGCGCGCGGTGAAGCCCGCGTTCTGGAAGGCGTGGTCGGCCAGATACAGAAGCTGCTCGCTCTGCGCGTACACGGCGGCGCGCAGGCGGCGGACATGGCCGAAGGCGGCGCTCTTCAGGAAGCCGAGATAGCCGAGATCGCTGCGCCCGACGTTGGAAATCGGCCGCGTGATGCCGGTGTAGGGACGCGGCATGTCCTGCCGGTTCAGCGTGTCCTCGATTTTGCGCTTTTCCGGCGGGGTCAGGGGCGTGCCGTCGGCGTACAGCGGGGTCACCGCGTCGCTCTCGGCGTAGACGGCCGCATCCAGACGCATGAGGGAGAGCACGTGGCGCAGCTGCGGCAGCGTGCATTCGCCGATGGTGTACACCTGCGCGCCCTGCGAACAGAGACCGGCGGCCAGCGCGCGCGCCTGCGAAGC
>JABLTK010004006.1_pt1 | contig 13601 bp, 8 predicted proteins | sample 7160131 | NCBI WGS metagenome assembly JABLTK01 (sample SAMN14651221, study PRJNA627086) | human gut metagenome | isolation source: feces | host: Homo sapiens
AATGCCTGTGGCATTTTCAATTCCTGCCTATGCGCCCGAGCGGGCGCGCCCAGCTCAGCTGGGCTCAGCGTACTTCGGTACGCGAGCCGAAGGCTGAACCCAAAATACGCCGCCAGATTGCCGCGCAGCGTCGGCGCAATACGTCGGCCGTTAGGCCGACGTATTCTTACTTCACAACGATATTCACCAGGCGACCGGGAATAACAATCTTCTTGACAACCGTCTTGCCCTCAACGGCATTGGCGGCAGCCTCAAACGCCTTGGCGATGATGTCTTCCTCAGCAGAATCGGCGGCAACCGTGATGCGGGCCTTCACCTTGCCGTTGATTTGCACAGCAAGCTCAACCTCATCGGCCTTGGCCTTCTCTGGGTCGAACTCGGGCCACGGCTGGTTATGGATGCTGGGCTCGTTGCCAAGCACCGTAGTCCACAGCTCTTCGGCCCAGTGCGGAGCAAACGGAGCAAGCAGCTTCACAATGACTTCGGCAACCTCGTCGCAACCAGCAGCCCACTCGGCGTTGGCAGCGCGCTCTTCGGCGCCGGCAGCACGCAGGAAGTCGTTCGTGCTGTTCACGAGCTCCATGATGGCAGCAATCGCGGTGTTGAAGTTGTTGCGGTCGATATCATCGGACACTTTTCCCACCACACGATGGCGCTCGCGCATCAGCGTCTTGAAGGCGTCGGCGGCATTCAACTTGGAGCCGCCGTTAAACAGCGTGTCCTCGCCCGCCTCGCGCTTTAAGTCGTACACAGCGCGCCACACGCGGTTCAGGAACTTGTACAGGCCCGCAAGACCGTCCTCATTCCACAACAGCTCCTTGTCGGGCGGAGCCATAAACAGAATGTAGCAGCGCACGGCATCGGCACCGTAGGCGGCGATCATGTCTTCAGGCGAAATAACGTTGCCCTTCGACTTCGACATAACGTCGCCGTGCTCGTCGAGCACCATGCCCTGGCACAGCAGATTCGTGAACGGCTCATCGAAGTTCAGCATGCCCTCGTCGCGCAGCACCTTCGTGAAGAAGCGGCTGTAGAGCAGGTGCAGAATAGCGTGTTCAATGCCGCCAATGTATTGGTCGACGGGCAGCCACGAGTTCGCCTTATCGGAATCGAACGGACGCTCGGTGTTATGGGGATCGGTATAGCGCATGTAATACCAGCTCGAGCACGTAAACGTGTCCATGGTATCGGTCTCGCGGCGAGCTTCGCCACCGCACTTCGGGCACGTGCACTTCGCGAATTCCTCATGCGTGGCGAGCGTCTCACCAGCGGAAAGGTCGATATCCTCGGGAAGGCGCACGGGCAAATCTTCCTCAGGAACGGGCACAACGCCGCATTTCGGGCAATGGATCGCCGGAATGGGATTGCCCCAATAGCGCTGACGAGAAATAAGCCAGTCGCGCAGGCGGAATTCCACCTTGCGGCGGCCGCGGCCCATAGCCTCGAGCTCGGCGACGATGGCCGCCTCGCCCTCGGAATGCTTGCCGCCGGTCATGCCGGTGTATTTGCCCGATTGCACAAGCGTGCCTTCAGCGGCGTAGGCCTCGGGCCAATCGACCGAAGTAACCACGCGATTCTGCTCGTCTTTCAGCTGCTCGAACAGTGGATCGTCGTCGCCCAAGATGATGGGAATGATGGGCAAATCATATTTGCGAGCGAATTCAAAGTCGCGCTGGTCACCGCATGGAACAGCCATAACGGCACCCGTGCCGTAATCGGCAACGACATAGTCGGCAACCCAAATGGGCAGCTTTTCGCCATTGATGGGATTGACCGCGTAACGGCCGGTGAACTCTCCGTGCTTTTCGTGGTCACCCTGGGCGCGTTGCACCGCGGTAATCTTCTTGGAGGCCTCGACGAGATCCATAACCGGCTTCTCGTATTCGGTGCCCTCGACAAGCGCCGCAAGACCCTTGTATTCAGGAGCAAGCACGAAGAAGCTCGCGCCGAACAGCGTGTCGGCACGCGTGGTGAACACGGTGATGATGTCGTCTTCAGCGGGCTCGGCGGGCACGTTGCCATCTTTATCACACAGCACGAAGTCGACCTCGGCGCCCTCGGAGCGGCCAATCCAGTTGGACTGCTGCTGCTTCACGCGCTCAGGCCAGCCTTCAAGCTGGTCAAGGTCGTCAAGCAATTCCTGCGCATAGTCGGTGATCTTCAGGTACCACTGCGTGAGGTCGCGCTTCTCGATTTCAGAATCGCAGCGCCAGCAACGGCCTTCGATAACCTGTTCGTTCGCCAGAACAGTCTGGCAACCCGGGCACCAGTTCACAGGAGAGTTGCGGCGCTCGACGAGGCCGCGCTCCCAGAATTTCTCGAAAATCCACTGGCCCCATCGATAGTACTCGGGGTCGCACGCCACAACGGTGCGATCCCAATCGTAGGAAAAGCCCATGCGCTTAAAGCTGGCCTTCTGGGTTTCGATGTTGGCATACGTCCATTTGGCAGGATGGCTATGGTGCTTGATGGCGGCATTTTCCGCAGGCAGGCCAAAGGCGTCCCAACCCATGGGGTGCAAAACGTCGAAGCCCTTCATACGATAGTAGCGAGCAATAACGTCGCCGATCGAATAGTTGCGGGCGTGACCCATGTGAATGTCGCCCGAGGGATACGGGAACATTTCCAAGATGTACTTCTTGGGACGCCCGTCTTCTTCATGCACCTTGTTGATGCCGCTTTCTTCCCAAGCCGCTTGCCAACGCGGCTCGATCTCGAGAGGGTTGTATTCCTTCATGTGTGCTCCTGCTAATCCGGAACTTCAGCGCATACGCATGCGCAACGATAATTTGCCTATTGTAACGCGCCTTTGCGCTCTATACAAAAAAACGTCCGCAAACGCGGACGCTAATTCAGCTCAATAGAAAATATTCAAATGAAATTCAACGAGCTCGGGCTTGGATTGAATATGGAACCGCTCGCCAGCCCGCCGTGCGATACGCATTGGGAAACGCATCGATCGAGACCGCCCTTTCTTTACATAGTGTTCCATTACGTAAAGAAGCGGGCGGCGTAGCCCCTAACGATGCGGGCACTTGCCCCTACAGGAAACGGTAGGAAACGGTGCGCACGCCCCAATCGAAACAGCTGCTCGCGCCAAGGGCCTTCCATACACCGGGCTGCAAATCGAGCGCACGGGAGCCGCCGCCCAGGCCACCGCAGTCGTTCACCACGGCGACAACCGTGCGGCCACCATAGCTGATTTCGACCGAGCGTCCAAAATAGGAGCGGTAGTTAGGCATAGACATAGGAACAGCTACGCCCATGGAGCTCTCGCTGACGATTGCACCCGTCGCGGTGCGAGCGCCCAGCGTGCCGTCGCTCGTTGAGCCGTAGGCGGAAACAACGCCCGACTGCCAACCCGAGGTGCTCGTATTCGAGGAATTGGAATTGTTCGAGCTTGAACCGTTCGAGTTGCTCGATTCGCTCGACGAGCCGCTTGAAGATTGGTTGCCGGAATTCGACGCAGCGCCGTTGCCAGATTCCTCCGCTTTTTCGGCGGCGCCCTTCGATTCCTCCGCAGGGGCTTGCTCAGTTTGAGATTGGGCTTCCTGCTGGGCCTTCAGCGCTTCAGCCTGCTTTTGCAGCTCGGCCAAACGAGCGGCTTCGGCAGCAGCCTGGGCATCGCTTAAGTGCGCGGTGGCCTGGGCCACGACCTGCTGAGCTTCGGTTTGCTTGGCTTCGGCATCGGAAATGGCCTTGACCTGTTCGTCTTTTTTCTTGTTCAAATCGTCGAGGGCGTCGTTAAGCGTAGCTTCGAGCTGCTTCTGCTCTGCGATTTGACGAGCTTGGTCTTCCTGAATCGCATCGAAGTACTGCATGTTATTCACGAGATCGGAGATGTTTTGCGACTCGAGCAATACTTTAATAAGTGAGATGCCGCCTGTTTTGTACTCCTGAGCGGCATAGGTGCCAAGTTTGTTTCGACCGGTCTGAGCAGCCGCCTGCGCGTCCATCACGCCCTGGGTGGCCTCATCGATTTGCTGCTGCAATTCCTCTGCCTGCTTAACAAGAGCTTCATGCTCCGAAGCAATTTGGGACATACGGGCTTCGGCAGCGCTGAGCGCGTTTTGAGCATCGCTCACCTCGTCGGCATAAGCAGGCGTGGCGCACGCGAAGGTCAGCGAGCCAGCGGACAGAACGCCCGCGAGCAGCAACGCCGTTATGTTGGAAAAGGTTTTGATATAAACCGCTTTCGTCGTTTTTCTCTACGCCGCCAACCGCGCTCAATGCGCCATTAGCAGTGGCGGAAACCGCCTTCCTATACCCACGAATCGCGTGGGAAAGAAACACAACCGCCCATTTTGAACAAACTCCCTGATAAAGTCAATGCGAGTAGTTCACACCCCACATTAGTAACGTTTGCCCATATAAAAAGCGACCCCGAGGGGTCGCTTTCCGTGCTGTTATTTGTTCAAAACGCAGCTTTTAGCGGACGCGAGAAGCGTACGGCGTCTTGTCTTTCAGCAAAACGTCGTGAGCACCGCCCTCGACGATGGAGGTCGAAGACACAGTAGTGAGCTTCGCCTTGTCGCGGAACTCAGGAATCGTGAGCGCGCCGCAGTTGCACATCGTGGACTTGATCTTGAGCAGCGTAACGGCAATGTTGTCCTTCAGGCTGCCAGCGTAAGGCACGTACGAGTCGACGCCCTCTTCGAAGGAAAGGCTCTTCTTGCCGCCGAGGTCGTAACGGCCCCAGTTGCGAGCGCGGGCAGAACCCTCGCCCCAGTATTCCTTCATGTAGGTGCCGTTAACCATGACCTTGGCCGACGGGGACTCGTCGAAACGCGCGAAGTAGCGGCCGAGCATCACGAAGTCGGCGCCCATGGCGAGCGCGAGCGAGATGTGGTGGTCGTACACGATGCCGCCATCGGAGCAGATGGGCACGTAGATACCGGTCTCCTCGAAGTACTCGTCACGAGCCTTGGCGACTTCGATGGTCGCGGTAGCCTGGCCACGGCCGATGCCCTTGGTCTCGCGGGTGATGCAGATGGAACCGCCGCCGATACCGACCTTGATGAAGTCGGCGCCAGCCTCGGCGAGGAAGCGGAAGCCTTCGCGGTCGACAACGTTGCCGGCACCGATTTTCACATCGTTGCCGTAGTGCTCGCGCACCCATTCGATGGTCATCTTCTGCCAGTCAGAATAGCCCTCGGAAGAATCGATGCACAAAACGTCGGCGCCAGCCTCGACCAGAGCGGGAACACGCTCGGCGTAGTCGCGGGAGTTGATGCCCGCGCCAACCAGGTAGCGCTTCTCGTTGTCGAGCAGCTCGAGCGGGTTTTCCTTATGGGTGTCGTAGTCTTGACGGAACACGAGATAGCACAGGTTATCGTTCGCGTCGACGATAGGCAGGCTGTTGAGCTTGTGATCCCAGATGATGTCGTTGGCTTCCTTGAGCGAGGTGCCTTCGGTAGCAACCACGAGATTCTCGCGGGGAGTCATGAACTCGGAAACCTTGGTGTCGAGCGACATGCGCGAAAGGCGATAGTCGCGCTCGGTAACGATGCCGAGCAGCTTGCCGCCAGCCTGGCCGTTATCGGTGACGGGCATGGTGGAATGGCCGGTTTGCTCCTTCAGGGCGACGACTTCCTCGAGCGTGGTGTCGGGCGAAAGGTTGGTGTCGGAAACGACGAAGCCAGCCTTGTACGCCTTCACGCGAGCGACCATGGCCGCTTCGCTCTCGATGGTCTGGTTGCCGTAAATAAACGAAATGCCACCTTCAGTGGCGAGGGCAACAGCCATGTGGTCGTCAGAAACAGCGGCCATAATTGCCGACACCATGGGGATGTTCAGCGAAATGGGGCACTCTTCCTGACCCTTGCGGTAACGCACCAGCGGCGTTTTCAAGTCAACCTTCGCAGGGATGCAGGACGCCGGGGTGTGGCCCGGGACCAGCAAATACTCATTGAACGTACGCGAGGGTTCCTCGTAGTAGAACGCCATCTGATGTCTCCTTCGGTTTGTGTGTTTTCCGGAACGTTAACGGAATATTATATGCGCCCCCAACGCGCGAATGCCATAGCTCCCGACAAATTCAAAGGACGTACGGAAATGAAGGAAATCAACCGCGATTCTGCAGGTACTCCCCCATTCCGGGCAAGGCGTATTCGAACACGCCGGGGCTTGGCTCTTCTATTACGCCCGCTTCGAGCAAGCGCTTCTTGTACGTGGAGACCCAGGCTGGTTTCTTGCCCGCACGTTCAGCGACTTCCGCTCGCGACGTTTCGCCTTCCTCGTTCATTGTTTGAAGAAACGAGATATCGCCCTTGGAAAGCTCGGCATACGTTGCCTCGAGAACGCGGGAATCGAACTCTTCTTTGGCGATTTGCGAGCCCTGACGAACGTGCTCGACGGAAATGATTCTCTCTTTCCGCGCAGCGTTCCACGAACGATAGCCAACCAGCTGGAACATAAAGGGGAAGCCGCCTATTGCCGAAGCAGCAAGGTCGAGCGCGTCATCGTCAATTCGTTTCCCGCCATCTTCAACCGTCAGCCTGAAAGCTTCCTTTACTTCGTAATCGGGGATAGAACCCAAATTATGCCTCGCCGCACGACGAAGGAAAGACGTGGTTTTCCCCGATAGCAAGGCCGAGACCTTGTATGGGAGGCCCGCCATTATAAGAGCAACTTTTCTATTTTCGCGCACAAAATGCTGATACGTTGTGACCAGCTCCACCATTTCGGGAATTGAGGGATCGATCTCGTCAACGGAAATGACGAGGCCCGTATTAGCCTCGTTAAGTTGGTCGAGAATCAAATTCAATCTGCTGCGCCAATTCGCGGACGGCTCGATGTTTTCCCACGATATACCGCCAAGGGAGGCAATACTTGCACCAGCAAGCTTTTTGGAAGAAGCGGCCGAAATTAAATGCGCCGAGGAAGCACGAACTCGTTGTTCGATGTCGTCGAGCATGCCATTTGAAGCCGTCGCGCTTGCAACGACCCAGCCCATTTGTTCGGCACGATGGCCAAGATAAGTAAGCAAGGCGGTTTTTCCCGTGCCGCGCGCCCCAACGAAAATCGAGCATAAATCGGGATTGGAGCCCGCTACGTCAAACGCCTGCACCATGTTTTCGATAATGAGTTCACGACCAGCCATATAGGCAGGAACTTTGCCAAACATCGGCGTAAATGGATTCATTTGATTGTATGCGGTAGCTGCCGACATATATGCTCACCCCTATCGCAATAGTATTGATGACAGGATACCTCGATATTTCTTGAATCTTTTAACTCTTTTAACTTCCTTGAACTTTTTTAACTTCGTTGAACCTTTTGATTAAGACGAAAGCACACCATGCGCAGCACATCCCGCACAACCCAATGCAATCCGACGATTCGACAAACGCCCCCATGACCGCTGGGGCCAGTGTCGCCATTCCCATAAATAAGGGACCCCGGCAAAACTGTATAATCTTCTTGCTTACGCTCGAGAAGGAGTCGCGATGATCGACCTCAAAACCATGACCATTCAATTTATCGACGGCGAGCCCGAAGGAATTCGCATTTGCCGCGTTGAAGGCGAATCGCTGGTTACCGTCGTTGTGCCGCGCGAAAAACTCGCCCAGGCCAAAGCCTTGCCTGAATTGCCCCATCGCGGCGTGTACTACCTTCTCGACGAAAACCACGGTACCCTCGCGCGCGTATACGCGGGCCAAACCACCCAAGGCCTTGTACGGCTCGACAGCCACAAAGCCAAAAAAGAGTTTTGGAACCTCGCCGTGATGTTCCTGGACAACGAAAACAACATCGACCGCGACGTGCTAGATGCGCTTGAGGCGAAAGCGATCGACTATGTTCGCACGCATGGCAGCTATGAAACAGACAATACTGCCAGCCCGAACCCCCATATAAGCCCTTATAAAGAACAATCGGTCGAACGGCTTCACGAAAAAGTGCTGTGGCGCATGAAAGCGCTGGGCTACGACTTGAATCGCCAAGAAAAGGGCCCCGTGGCAGCATCGACTTTCCACACGAAAAAGAAAGGCATTCGAGGCCTCGGGCGGTACGACAAAAACTCGGGGCGATTCACGGTTCTTGCAGGCAGCGCAATTGCCCTGGAAAGACCCGTGCTCAAAAACGAGAGTGCGATTAACGCCCGAAAAGAAATCTTCGGAGACTCGTGCGAACGAGCAGAGCTCCCCAACGACGTTCAATTCCAAACCCCCAGCGCAGCGGCGGTATTCGTTTTAGGCGGAAGCCAAAATGGCTGGATCGAATGGGTAAACGCCGAAGGAAAAACGCTCGACGAGGTATACCGCTCCACCGAATAAAGCTCGGATAAGGCCGCAGCTTGCCAAAAGGGTCAGTTGTCAAACCTTCCAGCAGAGCTCTTCCCCCTGGAACATAGCCGCTGCCACATGCTTGGTATACTCAACTCCTATATGCTGCGATAAGGATCAAACTCGCAATGTGAGGTTATTCCTACAGCGCATTTCGTTTCGCCGGAAAGGTCGCGAAAATGAGCACATACGAATACTCCGTTATGAAAATCGATGAGAACTTCTTTGAGCAAGCCATCATCGATCGGCTCGTTGATGAGCAGGCTACGAATACCTGCACGGCCCCGACGTCGCACGAACGTCGGACGAATATCGCGACGTATTCCTTCCTGGCATTTTGGAAGACTCACTCAGGCGCATCAACAAGAAGCTGCCCAATGCGGCCATCCAAGAAGCAATATTGAAGATCTCTAACGTCGAAGGCGGAAGCCTCGAACAGCGCAACGAAACGTTTACCGACTACCTGCAGTCGGGCGTCGAGGTACGGTATTTCGACGGTAAAGAAGAACGCGACGACATCGTGCGTCTGCTCGACTTCGAGAACCCCGATGACAACAGCTTCCACGCGGTTAACCAGTGGACGTTCGTGGAGTACTCCGAGAAGCGCCCCGACCTCATCGTGTTCGTGAACGGCATGCCGCTCGTGCTGTTCGAGCTGAAAAGCCCCTCCCGCGAAGAGACTGACGCGTCGGACGCCTACCTCCAGCTGCGCAACTACATGCACCACATCCCGAGCATATTCGTGCCCAACGTCTTCTGCGTGATGAGCGACATGGCCGAGACGCGCGTTGGCACCATCACCGCCGACGAGGACCGCTATGTGGCGTGGAAGTCGGTTGACGGCGACTATTCCGAAACCAAGGCCGCGACATGGAAGACCATGGTCGACGGCATGCTTCCCAAGGCACGACTGCTCGACATCATCAAGAACTTCGTGTGCTTCAACGACTCAGGCGAACGCATCGTGAAGATACTCGCCGCATACCACCAGTACTTCGGCGTGACCAAGGCCATCGAGCGTGCCGGGCAGGCCGTGGCCGGAGACGGCAAAATCGGCGTATTCTGGCACACCCAAGGCTCGGGCAAGTCGCTTTCAATGGTGTTCTTCGCGCATCTTTTGCAGGCGCGCCTCGACAGCCCCACCATCGCGGTGATCACCGACCGCAACGACCTGGACGACCAACTGTTCGGGCAATTCGGGCGCTGCAAGAACTTCCTGCGCCAAACGCCAGTACAGGCGACCAGCCGCGAGAATCTGAAGGAATTGCTCGTCGGGCGCGAAGCCAACGGCATCGTGTTCACCACCATGCAGAAGTTCACCGACGGCGATGAGCCGCTATGCGACCGCAGCAACGTCGTGGTGATGGTCGACGAGGCGCACCGCGGCCAATACGGCATGACCGAAAAGATGGATGAGAGCGGCAAGGTGTCGGTGGGCGCGGCGCGCGTGGTGCGCAAGGCGCTGCCCAACGCATCCTACATCGGCTTCACCGGAACCCCCGTCGCGTTGCAAGACCGCAACACCCGCGAGATCTTCGGCGACTACATCGACGTGTACGACATGACTCAATCGGTCGAGGACGAGTCGACCAAGCCCGTATACTACGAGAGCCGCGTCGTGGCCCTGAAGCTCGACGAGGGCACGCTGGCGAAGCTCGACGCCGCGTACGCCGAATTCGCCGCGCAGGCCGACGAGGCCAGCGTCGAGAAGGCCAAGCGCGACACCGGAGGGCTTGACGCCATCTTCGGCGCGCCCGAGACGGTAGACGCATTGTGCCGCGACATCGTGGAGCACTACGAGAACAACCGCGCCGACGTTCTGGCCGGCAAGGCGCTCATCGTGGCGTACAGCCGCCCCATGGCGATGAAAATCTACTACAAGCTGCTAGAGCTGCGTCCCAAATGGAAAGACATGCTGGGCGTGGTGATGACCATGTCCAACCAAGACCCCGAGGAATGGTTCGAGGTCTGCGGCGGCAAAAAACATAAGAAGGAAATGGAGCGACGTTTCAAAGACGACTCTGACCCCCCTGAAAATCGCCATCGTCGTCGACATGTGGCTCACCGGCTTCGACGTTCCGAGCCTGTCGACCATGTACGTATTCAAGCCCATGAAGGGCTACAACCTGATGCAGGCCATCGCCCGCGTCAACCGCGTGTGCAAGGGCAAAGAGGGCGGCCTGGTGGTGGACTACATCGGCATCGCCCGTGCCCTGAAGCAGGCGATGAAGGATTACACCAACCGCGACCAGCGCAACTACGGCGACATGGACGTGGCGGCCACCGCCTACCCGAAATTCCTGGAGAAGCTGGACGTGTGCCGCGATCTGATGTACGGCTTCGACTACCGCGACGACATATTCAGCGGAAGCCGCGGCAGGCTGGCCGACGCCATCGCCGAGGGCACCGACTGGCTGCTCGCCCCCGAGCGCAGCGAAGACATGGAGGACTTCCTCAAGCAGTGCCAGCTTATGAACCAGGCACTCAGCCTGTGCAAAAGCCTGGTTTCGGAAGAAGGCCAGCACGAGGCAGCGTACCTCTCGGTGCTGCGCGTGCAGGTGCTGAGGCTGACCGGGCGCAAGGGCGCGGGCGGAAGCGGCATGACCTACGCCGAATTCAACAAGCGCGTCACCAGCATCCTGGAGCAGACCGTGCACGCCGAGGGCGTCATCGACTTGTTCGACGAGAAGAGCGTCGAGATATCGCTGTTCGATGAAAGCTTCCTGGCCGAAGTGGCCGCCATGAAGGAGAAGAACGTGGCGGTGGAAGCGCTGAAACGGCTCGTCAAGGAGCGTGTGAAAGCCTACCAGCGCACGAGCGTGGTGAAGGCGAAGAAGTTCAGCGAGCTTCTGCAGAGCACCCTGAACTCGTACCTCAACGGCATGTTGAGCAACGCCGAGGTAATCGAAGAACTCGTGAAGATGGCCAAAGACATGATGGCCGACCGCGACGAGGCGGCGAAACTTGGCCTGACCGACGAAGAGATGGCCTTCTATGACGCCATCACCAAGCCGCAGGCCGTGAAGGACTTCTACGACAACGACCAGTTGGTGGCTATAAGCCGCGAGCTGACCGACGCGATGCGCAGGAACGCCACCATCGACTGGCAGAAGAAGGAAAGCGCCCGCGCAGGCATGCGACGAGCCATAAAGCGACTGCTGCGCAAGTACAAATACCCACCCGAGGGCGTCGCCGACGCCATGGAAACCGTCATGGCGCAATGCGAGCTGTGGGCAGACACGAAGATCTACAACTAAGGGATTGGCATGGCAAAGAAGAAAACCGACAACACCGCCGAGATCGGCTTCGAGCAGCAGATCTGGAAGGAGGCCGACAAACTGCGCGGCAACATCGACGCGTCCGAGTACAAGAACGTCGTGCTGGGGCTCATCTTCCTGAAATACATCTCGGACAAATTCGAACAGAAGCACGAAGAGCTGGTGGCCGAGGGCGAAGGCTTCGAGGAAGACCGCGACGAATACGCCGCCGAGGGTATCTTCTTCGTTCCCAAGAGCGCCCGCTGGGAAACCGTGGCGGCCGCCGCGCACACGCCCGAAATCGGCAAGGTGATCGACGAAGCCATGCGCCAAATCGAGGCTGACAACGACAAGCTGAAGAACGTCCTGCCAAAGAACTTCGCGCGCCAGGAGCTCGACAAGCGCCGCCTGGGCGAGGTGGTTGACCTGTTCACCAACGTGCAGATGGCCGAAAAGGGCGACACGCGCGACATCCTGGGCCGCACGTACGAATACTGCTTGGCCAAGTTCGCCGAGGCCGAGGGCAAGAACGCAGGCGAATTCTATACGCCCGCCTGCATCGTGCGCACCCTGGTGGAGATTATCGAGCCCTACCACGGGCGCGTGTACGACCCGTGCTGTGGCTCGGGCGGCATGTTCGTGCAGTCGGCCGAATTCGTGCGCCGCCATTCCGGCAACATCAACGACCTGTCCATCTACGGGCAGGAGAGCAACCCCACCACCTGGAAGATGGCCACGATGAACCTGGCCATCCGCGGCATTGACGCCGATTTGGGTGCGTACAACGACGACACGTTCTTCAACGATTTGCACAAAAACGAGCGCTTCGACTTCATCCTGGCCAACCCGCCATTCAACCTGAAGGATTGGGGCGGCGACAAGCTGAAGGACGACCCTCGCTGGGATTACGGGATCCCGCCCGAGGGCAACGCGAACTTCGCGTGGGTGCAGCATATGGTCCACCACCTGAACGCCACGGGCCGCATGGGCATGGTTTTGGCCAACGGGTCGCTTTCGAGCCAAACGGGCACCGAGGGCGACATCCGCCGAGCGCTGGTGGAGGCCGACCTGGTAGAAGGCATCGTTGCCATGCCAGACAAACTGTTCTACAGCACAGGCATCCCCGTAAGCCTGTGGATTATCTCCAAAGCAAAGAAGCAACCTGGAAAGACGCTGTTCGTAGACGCACGCGAGATGGGCACTATGGTGAGCCGCAAGCTGCGCGAGTTCACCAAAGAAGACGTCACCAAAGTCTCGAAGGCGTTCGACGCCTTCCGCGACGGCGAAATCGAAGAGGAGAAAGGTTTCTCGAAGGTCGCCGATATCGACGACATCGCCAAACAGGATTTCATTCTGACGCCGGGCCGCTATGTCGGCATCGCCGACATTGAGGAAGACGACGAGCCGTTCGAGGAGAAGATGGCTCGTCTGACCGGCGAACTGGCCAAATGCTTTGAGGAATCAAACCGCCTGCAAGAGCAAATCAAGAAGAACCTGGAGGCGATTGGCTATGGGATGTAGGCCCCTTGGCGAATGCATCGAGAGCGTAATCGACCATCGCGGTTTGACGCCGAAAAAGCTTGGCGGCGACTGGGCCCATTCCGGCCACAGAGCACTTTCTGCCAAAAATATCAAAAATGGCGCCCTTGTCCAGGAGGGCTCGATGAATCGCGTTAGCGATGAAATGTACTATCGCTGGATGACGGAAGAGGTCGAACGGGGCGATGTCTTCATCACCTCCGAAGCACCTTTTGGTGAAGTCTTATATTGGGATTCCGACGAAAAGCTCGTTTTGAGCCAACGCATATTTGGCTTAAAAGTCAATCGAGATGTCTGCGATTCCCGCTATCTGTACTACTGGATGCGATCTCCGTTCTTCCAAGGAGAGCTTAGGGGGCGAGCGACCGGAACAACCGTTACAGGTCTTAGGCAGCCCGAACTGCTCAAATGCATGGTTCATTTACCACCGCGCGATGTCCAGGCCGCCATCGCGCACATCCTTGGAACGATTGACGACAAAATCATGTTCAACAACCAGACAAATGGCTATTTAGCTGAG
>JABLTK010023431.1_pt1 | contig 13595 bp, 13 predicted proteins | sample 7160131 | NCBI WGS metagenome assembly JABLTK01 (sample SAMN14651221, study PRJNA627086) | human gut metagenome | isolation source: feces | host: Homo sapiens
AACTTGAGGCGGGCCTTGCCCCCTCAAACTCCCCCGCTGCGCGGTCGTTTTTACTTGGCAGCATAGTTTTTTTGACAGTCTGCAAAACGGCAGGAGCGTCTGCTCCTGCCGTTTCACGTCATATGTGGGCTTAGTTTATATAGGAAAGAATATCACGCGGCCGGTATTATTGCCGCTCCGATATGCTTTATAACTCTTGAGATCTCGCTCTGGCTTATCCAGTCGGTCACCGTGCTCTGCCCCAGGCCGATAAGAGCGCCGTGGTTTCCGATATTCTTCGTCAGGCTCTCGGCCAGTACGGCCCAAAGCTTCTGTCCGTCCTCGGTGCTGCTCTCGGCAATGCTGAACTCATAGCCTATGCGCTTGACAACATCACCGGGCTTATAGTACTCACTGAGCTTATCATAGAAATCGCTGATGGCGCTGGTGAAGCTCACAAGCTCGTCGCAGCTGAGCTCATTGAGCTTGAGCTTTTCCTCATACTCCTCCGGAATGACCCCCGCGACCGAGCCGATACGCTCAACGCCATCGGGCAGACCGACATACTCGAACAGCTGGTTCAAAAGCTGGATATTATTCTTAACAAGCTTGTCAAAGCTGTAGTCTCCGTGCTCGGAGATAAACCTGTTTATGATATTGACGCGTCCCTCGGAGATGCCGAATTTTTCAGCCGTCGCGGCAGAGGCAGCGTCGTGGCTTATTATCTGACCAAGTATCGAGAAGCCGTAATCGACGGCCTTGTCTATCTGTTCGACGGTTTCGACCGTGCTCTTGAGTATCCCCCGTGCCATATCGTCGCTCGACGCGGCAACACTTATGAGTATCGAATTTTTAAGGTTCGTTATATACTCCTTCTCCTGAAGCGAGGTCACGATCTCCGTAACGGCTGTCTTATAGTCCTTGCCCTTGAGCTCAAGTCCTTCGAGCACCGGCTGCGATTCTTCATTGAGTCCTTCAACATTCACTACGATGTCACGGTCGTTTACCTCGATGCGTATGCTGGGGTTAACGTCGATCATAATAACGCTGTTGTGCGCCATGCTGACGCTCTGCACAACGGAGGTGAGCGTCATCTCGTCCTTATCCACACGCGGGCCGTTTGCGGCTATCACACCCGTACCGAGTATGACTATGGCAAGGCTCGCGGCTATGGACGCGATGACATTGCGTGAGCCGGAGCGCCTGCGCACCGTTTTCACGCTTTCGGTCATTATCTCTTCAATATATTCATCTTTTACAGAGCCCATGGCTCTGAGCAATCTGTCGCTCTTCAAAGAGATATTCCTTCTTTCATGAAATGTTTTTTCAGTCTGCCGCGCAGTCTGAAAAGCATCGTAGTTGTTTTTGAAACCGATATGTCATACCGCTCGGCGACATCGGCAATGGGCTCCATCATCCAGTATCGCCGCATAAAAACTCCTCGCTCCACGGCGCTGAGCGTTTCAAGAAAGCTGTTCAGCGCGTTCGTTATATCCTCGGAATCCTGCCGTCTCTCGAACTCGTCGACGCCCGATACACACTCGGCAAGCTCATCAAGCAGCACCGGCACCTCGCCGTTTCCGCGCTTTGAGCTGTTTTTCCGCCGCAGCTTATCGAGCGCGATATTGCGGGTTATCTTCCCTATGTAGGCCGAAAGCGAATCCGGCTCGTTCGGCGGGATGCTTCCCCAAGCCCTCATATAGGCATCATTCACGCACTCTTCGCTGTCCTCGGCATTTCCGAGAACATTGAATGCCACGCGGTGACAATAGCGGCCGTATTTAATATCTATTTGTAAAAGAGCTTCCTCGGAACGCGCCAGAAAAAGCTCAACAATACGCCGATCGTCCACAATAAACTCCTAACTCTAACTATAAAGACGGATATTTAGATTAAGTATCACATTTTTTTGCGAAAAACACAAGAATTATTTTTCCATCAAGGCCATTTTACGATAATTGAAACCATTTGTTGTTGTAGACGGCATATTAATATGTTATATTAGGTGTTAAATCTGTACTTTTAACGAAAGAGGGTAACTGTCTTGAAAACAAGAGTTATATCGGCGACGGTGCTTATAATACTGGTCGTTACATGTTTTGCACTGGGTCCCGTGACGAGAGCGCTGTTCCTGCTGGCGGCGATGATAATGGCCGTATGGGAGACCTGCCGCGCCATAGGATATAAAAACGTCGTATGCTCTCCCTGGATACTGTACGCTTACTGCGCCGCAACTGTCGCGGAGCTTTGGTTCAATGCCGACGCTTTAGCATTTGAGATTACCTTTTTCCTTGCCGTATTTGCCGTTATGACGGCCGGTATCGTTTCAAAAAAGATCCGCGGCGCGGGCGCGCTTGCTACACTGGGCGTTCTGGCATACCCGGTCATTCCGTTTATCATTGTGTGTAAGCTTGCGCTTATGGACAGCGGCGTTTGGATCCCGGTGTTTTCTATCGCATGCATATCCACCTGGGTGTGCGACAGCTTTGCGCTGTTTGGCGGCAGAAGATTCGGAAAGCATAAGCTCGCGCCCGAGGTCAGCCCCCATAAGACCGTCGAGGGCAGTGTCTGCGGCGCGATAAGCGCAGTCGCTGCAGGCGTTATACTTTTCTTCGTGCTCAAGCAGTGGTTTAATGTAAGCATTCTCGGCTGCACTCTGACCGCGCTTATCTGCTCGAGCTTCGGCCAGGTCGGCGACCTTGCGGCCTCGCTGATAAAGCGCATGGCCGGCCTTAAGGATTACAGCAATCTCATCCCCGGTCACGGCGGCGTTATGGACAGGGTAGACAGTCTGCTCTTCTCCATCCCCTCGGCGTACTTCTGCCTTATTATTGCGGGCATCATCTGAACCCTGCGGAGTAAAATCTAATGAAGAACTTTTCTCAGCTTAAAAAGCTCATGCTCATAATAAATCCCGTTTCGGGGCGGCGCACCTCCCTGCGCTTTCTGCCGGATATAATAGGGATATTCTCGGCAAACGACTATGCAGTGACGGTTTTTCCGACCACTAAAAGCGGTGACGCAACGGATTTTGCGATGTACTACGGAAAGGAATTTGACCTTATCGTCTGCATAGGCGGCGACGGTACGCTCAACGAGGTGATAAGCGGCATCATACGCGGCGATTGCCGTACGCCGCTCGGCTACATTCCGTCGGGCAGCACAAATGATTTTGCCGCCTGCCACGGAATATCCTCGGATATGCTCGAGGCTGCGCGGAGCATAGTCGGCGGCAGGCCGAAAAGGATCGACATCGGGAAATTCGGAGAGCAGTATTTTTCATATGTTGCGGCCTTCGGCGCGTTTTCCTGGCTGTCATATACCACGCCGCAGAACCTCAAAAATATGCTGGGGCACTCGGCATACCTGCTTGATGCGGTGAAGGATCTTCCGAAGATCCGGGCTCATCATTTGAGGCTCGATATCGGTGAATTCACCTGCGAGGGTGACTATATATTCGGCGCTGTATGCAATTCGACCTCTGTCGCAGGGACGATATCTCTTCCGAGGGCCGTTGTAGATACAGGCGATGGGAAGTTTGAGATACTGCTTGTCCATGAGCCGCAGACGATTATAGACTTTCAGAATATTCTTCTCGGCATTTTTACGCAGGACTACTCCTCCCCCTTCCTTGATTTCTTTCAGGCTCAGTCGCTGAAGATAGAGGCACCGGAGGATCTCGACTGGTCACTCGACGGTGAGCGCGGAAAGGGCGCAGAAAGGCACGAGATCGAAAATCTCGCAGGCAGACTAACTCTTATATGCTGAAAAATTACCGCTTTTGGCGGTAATTTTTCATGGGGATCTATGAAAAAAATCTTTAACACAATAAACAATTTCATGATTGAAATAAGCGAGGACAACATAAACGCCCACGCCGCGGCGAGCGCGTTTTACATGTTTTTATCACTCGTTCCGTTTGTAGCGCTTTTGACGGCGATAATACCCTACACAGGTCTTTCGCAGGAAACGCTTTTTGACGCGATCGAGCGCTACATACCGGCAGCTCTGCAAGCGATAATCGAATCGGTCGTCGACGATATATACTTTGCCCCGGGTGCTGTTTTGCCGCTTTCGATATTGCTGACGATATGGCTTTCAAGCCGTGCATTTTCGGCGCTCATCCGCGGAATCGAGGATATTTTCCACTCGCCGAAGTACTCTACCTTCCTGCGCCGCAGTCTGATCGCATGCTTTTACACGATCAGTATGATAGCCGTTGCGATAATCGTGCTTGCACTGATGGTCTTCAGCAAGGAGATATATGAGCTTATAAGCATCCATCTGCCGGCGGTCTCACCGGCCCTGGTCCTGCTTCTCAAGCTCAGGTTCGTCGTCGCTTTTCTGATACTGGCGGTGGTCTTCCTCGCGATATACAAGGGCATTCCCGGAGTTAAAATAAAGCTTCTGCATCTGCTGCCGGGAGCCGCCGTAGCCGCGGCAGCGTGGCTGCTGTTCACATGGCTGTTTTCGCTTTTTATCCGCTATGCAAACTATTCCACCTACGGCAGCCTTGCAACGATAGTCATATCCCTTCTCTGGATGTACTGGTGCATGTACATCATTCTGCTCGGAGCCTCTGTAAACCAGTTTATTATAGAGGCGCATGAGGACTGATTTTGCCGCATAATGCACAAATTTTAAATCTTAATTTTATATACATTTACTTTATAAATTTGTTATGCTATAATCAACACCGTTTTGAATTTATACATTATACAGGTGATAAAATGAGTCAGAACAATTCGCTTGCCATGTTTGAGAATGAGTCAATCGGCAAGCTTATGCTTAAATTTTCCCTGCCGGCCATAGCGTCGATGGTCGTAAACTCCATATACAATATAGTTGACCAGATATTTATCGGTCAGGGCGTCGGCATGTACGGCAACGCGGCAACGAACCTCACCTTCCCTCTCGTCACGATAGCGATGGCCATAGGCACTCTCATAGCCGACGGCTGCGTTGCGTATTTCAGCCTAAAGCTCGGGCAGAAGAACTACGATGAGGCCGCACGCACCATGGGAAACGGCATTACGATATCTCTGCTGGCAGGTCTTTTCATAACGCTTTCCATGGAGCTTCTGCTCACGCCGGTGCTGAATCTCTGCGGAGGCGCGAAGGTCGCAGAGGAAACGTTCAGATATGCCACCGAGTATGCGAGAATAACGCTCATCGGCATACCGTTTGTCTGCATAAGCATGACGGTCAACAGCATTATCCGTGCGCAGGGCAATCCGCGCTACGCCATGATATCGAATATATCCGGCTGTCTGCTGAATGTTGTGCTTGACGCGTGGTTCGTCCTCGGCCTTGGCTGGGGCGTCGCAGGCGCTGCCTGGGCAACGATAATCGGTCAGATACTTAACTTCGTTCTCGCGGTTGCATACATTCCCCGTCTCAAGGGTATTGAATTCAAGCGCGAGTACGCTATGCTGAACGGAAAGACTCTGTTTTCGTTCCTGCCGCTCGGAATATCAAGCTTTTTTACACAGTTTGGCTCGACCATCGTCGTTATCTGCATGAATAACCTAACTGTAAAATACGGCCTGCAGAGCGTTTACGGTCCGGATATCCCGCTTGCTGCCTTCGGCATTGTCATGAAGGTAAACTCCATTATAATCAGCGTCATGGTAGGCCTCGGAATAGGCAGTCAGCCCATCGTCGGATACAACTACGGTGCGAAGAACTTCCACCGCGTTAAGGCAACATATCTGCGGACCATCATCGTCGGACTCATTGTCGGCTTTATCGGCTGGGGCTGCTTCCAGCTGTTTACGCAGGAGATCATCAACATCTTCGGTCAGGAAAATGAGCTGTACAACGATTTTGCGCTCAAGTGCTTCCACATCTTCCTCGGTGCTATATTCCTTGTCGGCTTCCTGATACCCTCCGGCATCTTCTTTCAATCGATCGGCAAGCCCGCAAAGGCTATGATCTGCACGCTGACAAGGCAGCTTCTCTACTTTCTGCCCGTGGCCTATTTTCTCTCAAGCATCATGGGCATCGACGGTTTGCTGTACGCAGGTCCCGTGGGCGATACGCTCGCGGCAATAACCGTCGCTATCCTGATAATCGGCGAGATGAGCATAATAAACGGCAAGATAAAAGAACAAAATGCATAGTATCAAGCTTAAAGGCATCCCGACAGGAGGCCTTTTTTGCATTTATGCATTGACATATTTTGCTTGAGGATATATTATATCCGCATGAAGATATTATTTGCTGCAATTTCAATAACGGCTTTTGCCGCGGCGGCGGTGTTCGCCGTGCTTGCAATAAAAAGCAGGCATAGGGCGCATGTCGGCCGTGCGGTCATATGCTGCTGCATACTCGCCGTTTCGACTGTGGGCTTTGTTATTTCGACGCCGAATGAGATGGCGGAAGCCGTCAGCGCCGTACATGTCACCGTGAGCCCTGTCAGGGACACCTCCGCCCCGGCGGAGACGGATACTCCGGCTGATCAGACGCCGGCTCCCGTGAAGCTTCAAGGCTCTTATACGGCCAGCAGCAGATCGGATAAATTCCATATGCCCTTCTGCCCGTCGGCAGCGAGAATATCGGAGGATAACCGCGTTTGGTTTTCGACACGCGATGAGGCCGTTGCCGCCGGGTATTCACCCTGCGGACGCTGTAAGCCGTAAAATAAAAAGCAGCTCACCAAATGATGAGCTGCCTTTGGCAGCGGATGAAGGATTCGAACCCTCGAAGCGCCTGCGGCACTTCGTGCGCTGATTTGAATTTGTGTTCGGGTTCTAATGCTTCCCGGCAAATAAAAAAAGGCAGCCTGCCTGAACCGGCAAGCTGCCTTTGGCAGCGGATGAAGGATTCGAACCCTCACAAACGGAGTCAGAGTCCGGTGTGCTACCATTACACAAATCCGCTAAGCGCAAGAGCTATTATACCGTAAAATCGGAATTTGTCAATACCTAAGCAGCACTTTTTTAAGAAAACAGGCGGTCAAAATCGACCGCCTGTCTGTTATCTGTATCCTTATTTTTATCGCACGATGAAGTTGACGGAGGTATCGCCCTGCTCGTCAACGCCGAACTCGTAGTCCTTGCCGGGGAGGATCGCGTTTACGATGATGCCGACGAGGGATGCGACCGCGAGGCCGGAGAGGGATACTATACCGATCTGGATGCTGCCGACGGAGTAGTTGATGCCGATCGCAAGGACGAGGATAAGTGCTGCAACGATGACATTGCGGCTGTTGGTGAAGTCGACCTTGTTCTCAACGACGTTGCGGACGCCGACTGCGGAGATCATACCGTAGAGGATCAGGGAGATGCCGCCGATGGTCGCGGTGGGCATTGCTGTTATGAGGGCCGCGAACTTCGGGCAGAAGGAGAAGATTATTGCAAAGCATGCCGCGATGCGGATAACGCGGGGATCGTAGACCTTGCTGAGAGCGAGGACGCCGGTGTTCTCGCCGTAGGTAGTGTTTGCGGGTGCGCCGAAGAGTGCCGCGAGAGTGGTCGCAAGGCCGTCGCCGAGGAGAGTGCGGTGCAGTCCGGGGTCAGCAACAAAGTTCTTGCCGACGGTGGAGGATATCGCGCAAACATCGCCGATGTGCTCGACCATGGTCGCCAGGGACAGAGGAACGATGGTGAACAGTGCGCTCAGGAGCATGCCGGTGTCAACATTCATATTGAACAGGTGGAACACGCTGTTTTCCCATACGATGGGCAGGCCGACCCACTTGGCGGCTGCGACCTTTTCCGCGACAGCTACGCGGGAGGCGGGATCAACGATCATGGAGATGATGTAAGAGCCGATAACTCCGAGGAGGATGGGGATGATCTTGGTCATGCCCTTGCCCCAAATGTTGAAGCAGATAACGATAACGATCGCAGCTACCGCTACGAGCCAGTTTGCATTGCAGTTACTGATAGCCGAGGAGGACAGGATCAGACCGATGCAGATGATGATGGGGCCTGTGACTATCGGGGGGAAGAACTTCATGACTTTCTTCACACCGTAGGCCTTGAAGAGCGCCGACAGGATAACATACATAAGTCCGGCGCAGGCAACGCCGAAGCAGGCATAAACGAGCAGGTCGCTGTTGACGGGAACTCCGCTGGAGGAATCAAAGCCGGTGATGGCGTTGTAGCCGCCGATGAAGGCGAAGGAAGAGCCGAGGAATGCGGGGACCTTGCGCTTTGTCAGCACGTGGAACAGCAGAGTGCCGAGGCCTGCAAACAGCAGGGTCGTTGCGATATCGATGCCGGTCAGGATAGGAACGAGAACGGTCGCTCCGAACATTGCAAACATGTGCTGAAGTCCGAGAACCAGCATTTTGGGAGTGCCAAGGGTGCGTGCGTCGTACACGGGTCCATTAATCACGGTTTTTTCTTTCATTAGTGATTGTACCTCTCTTTGTGTAGTTTGTAGTTTTATATTAAGGATCTTTGCTGACTTATTGATCTGTCTCCATAAGATACACGCCCGTTTCGCCGTCAAACTCCGGCAGGCGGACCTCGATGAGCTCGGCTCGCGAGGTGGGAACGTTTTTGCCGACATAATCGGCCCTTATGGGCAGCTCGCGATGGCCGCGGTCTACCAGCACCGCAAACTGGATGCTGCGCGGACGCCCCGCCGTGAATACGGCTTCAATGGCGGCTCTCGCCGTGCGGCCGGTGTAGAGCACGTCATCAACGAGGACAACATTTTTATCGTTCACATCCGCGCCTATATCGGCCTTCGTTATGACAGGCTGCTCACTTTCGTGTGTGAGATCGTCGCGGTAAAAGCGGATATCAACGCTGCCGCAGGGAAGCTCGGCATTTTCGATCTTCTTAATGTTATCGCGGATGCGCTCGGATATGGGTACTCCCCTTCTGCGGATACCGACAAGCACAACATCATCGACGCCCTTGTTCTTTTCGGTTATCTCGTGAGATATTCTCATAAGTGCGCGGCTCATTGCCGCCTCATCCATAAGTCTTGCCTTGAGCTTCACATTATCACCCCGAACAAAAGAAAATCGCCCTGCCGAGAATCGGCAAGACGCACAAGAGCATGACTCTCCCTTCGGAGAGATGCACAATATCTGCGATTTTGCCGGCTTCTCTGAACCGTCTTAAAAATCTTTTCCATGCGATTATACTTTCTCATTCACAATTTTGCAACACCTTTTTTGCTTTTCTGGCATTTTCGGAAAACATGACAAAACCCGAGGCGAAATGCCTCGGGTTTTCTGCTTATTTAGCTACATTATACACATCTTCTCTGAGATGCAGGAAGGTAGGCAGCTGCTCACGGACGGAATCCACCTCGTTTAAGTCGATATTACAATAAAGTATCTGCTCTGTTTCATCGCAGGCGGCCCTGACCATGCCGAAGGGATCGGCGACGGTCGAATGCCCCCAGCACTCATAGTCAAAGCCATTGTACCGCGCTGCCGACGCTCCGACAAAGAACAGCTCGTTATCCATGGCACGGGCACGAACGCTCAGCTCCCAGTGTCTGGGGCCGGTGGTCATGTTGAACTGCGCAGGGCACAGTATGACCTCTGCCCCCCTTTTTGCCATAGCGCGTGTCAGCTCCGGGAAGCGGATATCAAAGCATATCTCAACGCCCATCCTCCCGAAGCGCGTGTCAAACACCGTGATGTCCTCGCCGGGCGCAAAGCTGTGCGACTCCTTGAATCTTACGCCGCCCTTTATATCGACGTCAAACAGATGTATCTTGCGGTGGTGTGCGATCTCCCGCCCGGTCTCGTCAAAGACATAGCAGGTGTTGTACAGCTTATCGCCGCACTTTTCGGGCACCGAGCCTCCGACGAGGATGATGCCGTTTTCCTGTGCCCAGCGCGACATGGCATCTCTGCTCTCTCCCTTATCGTTATCGGCAACGGCGTGAAAATACTTTTTGGAGTACGGGCAGTTCCACATTTCCGGCAGCACGACAAGCTCGGCTCCGTTCGACGCGGCCTGCGCTATCATGCGCTTCGCTTTATGCATGGTTTGGATCTGGTCTGTCTCCGTGCGTATCTGAACGACGGCAAGCTTGAATTCGGGCTTCATTTTCAACACCTCACAGGCAATTTTCAAGATAACTCACTATGTCGAGCTCCTCGGTGGTCGCGTCCCTACGTAAGTACAGCGGATGATGCGGATGACCCTTGACGGAGCGCTTTCCCACGCTGTACCACTTCGCACCGTATTCGCGGCCGAGGCGCACCATGTCGAGGACGCAGTCCTTGAGATACGGGCGCTTTTCGATTATCGTGCCCCATGCCGCCCATACGGCGGGCGATACGCCCTCACCCACGTTCTTTAATATGTACTCGAAAGCGCGCATATTCTCGCGGTGCAGCCTCTCGTTGAGGACCGTATCCATATCGTCGGGATCAGTGGCACGCTGAGCATAGACGTTGAACATTATCCAGCTGTCATAGCCGTTGCCGGCAGCGATGCGCGATACGCTTTTGAGCGTGTTGTCAAGATCGCCGGGCGCTGCGGTGGACGGATTTATTCCGATGCAGATAAGCGGATCCTTTCCGCGTGTGCCGAGTATGTATCGGTAGTCTGTGTAATAGTCGGGAACATACAGCCACTTGTCCGAGTCATAGTCTCCACTGCTGCCGGATGCCGCGAGTGCCTCGTCAAAGCCCACGATATCAAGAAGGCTGCTTTCGCAGGTCGGGATATGCATTACTTGACAGCCTCAAGCAGGGCCTCGACTCTGTCGGTATCCTCCCAGCGGACGCCGAGGTCGGTACGACCCATATGACCGTAGGCAGCGAGCCTTCTGTAAATGGGCCTGGTGAGCTCAAGGTCGCGGATGATAGCGGTAGGGCGCAGGTCGAAGACCTTGTTTACCGCCTGAGCAAGCTTTTCGTCGGACACCTTGCCGGTGCCGTAGGTATCTACCATAACGGAGACGGGACGGGCAATGCCGATTGCGTAGGCAAGCTGAACAAGGCACTTATCTGCAAGGCCTGCCGCGACGATGTTCTTCGCGACATAGCGGGACGCGTAGGCCGCGCTGCGATCTACCTTAGTGGGATCCTTGCCTGAGAAAGCGCCGCCGCCGTGAGGTGCGCTGCCGCCGTAGGTATCGACAATGATCTTTCTTCCGGTAAGACCGGAGTCGCCCTGCGGCCCGCCTATGACAAAGCGTCCGGTCGGGTTAACATAATACTTGGTGTTCTCATCTATAAGCTTCTCCGGAATGCTCGGCTTTATGACGAGCTCGACCATATCGCGGCGAATCTGCTCAAGGCTCACCTCCGGCGAATGCTGGGTCGAGAGAACGACGGTATCGACACGGGTGGGCTTGCCGTCATCGCCATACTCAACGGTGACCTGAGTTTTTCCGTCGGGGCGCAGATAGTCTACAAGGCCGGACTTTCTGACCTCGGCAAGGCGCTTTGCTATCTTATGTGAAAGACTTATGGCCAGGGGCATGAGCTCCTCGGTCTCGCGGCAAGCATATCCGAACATCATGCCCTGATCTCCCGCACCGTTGTCGAGCTCCGAGTCGCCGCTTTCCTTTGCCTCAAGGGATTTGTCAACGCCGAGGGCTATATCCGCCGATTGCTCGTCGATATTGGTAATGATGCCGCAGGTGTCGCAGTCGAAGCCGTACTTGGCTCTGTCGTAGCCTATATCGCGGATGACGCCGCGCGCAATCTTTGCTATGTCAATGTAGCACTCTGTGCTGATCTCGCCCATGATGTGGACAAGGCCGGTGGAAACGGTCGTTTCGCAGGCGACGCGGCCGTTGGGGTCTTTTTCGAGTATCGCGTCAAGTATCGCGTCCGAGATCTGGTCGCAGATCTTATCGGGATGTCCTTCGGTCACCGATTCCGATGTAAACAGTCTTTTGCTCATTTTTATTTCCTCCGAAAAATAGTATTTCCGAACACTCAGGCAATTAAAAAGCTCCGCCGAGCCGACGGAGCAACAAGTTTGGTCATAAGCCTCATCTTTCGATAATCACCGCCGGATTTGGCACCTTGCCTTCGCAGGTTGCCGGGCTTCACAGGGCCGTTCCCTCCGCCACTCTTGATAAGGTGTTCAGTTTTCGTATGAATTATAGCAGATGGACGGGCTTTGTCAAGTATAAATTGAAAATTATCATATTATGTTGTATACTGTGGTGTAATATATCTCTTTCGGAGGTCTACGCCATGATAATCGTACTAAAGCGAGGCGCATCACCCGAACAGGCCGAGGAGCTCAGATGCTGGATCCGCTGCCACAATCTCGAGGTCCAGACTACACGCGGCGAAAATCAGACAGTACTCGTCGTCATCGGCGACGCAAGCAGACTCGATGAGTCGTATATTGAAGACATGGAGATTGTCGAATACGTCAGGGCGATAACGCAGCCATATAAGCTCTCCGGGCGCAATTCACCGGACGACGCAAGCATTATTGATGTCGGTGGCGTTAAAATCGGCGGCGGCACGTTTACTATGATAGCAGGTCCCTGCTCGGTCGAGAGCGCCGAACAGATAGTCGGCATCGCGCATGAGGTCAAATCGGCCGGAGCTCAAATGCTTCGCGGCGGCGCGTTCAAGCCGCGCACATCGCCGTACAGCTTTCAGGGCATGCGCGCCGACGGTCTGCCGCCTCTTATTGCGGCCGGACGCAAGTGCGGCATGCCGATAGTCAGCGAGGTGACCGACAAGGAGCAGCTGCCGCTGTTCGGCGAGGTTGACATAATACAGGTCGGTGCACGCAACATGCAGAATTATGAGCTTCTGAAGTCGCTCAGCAGGCTAAACAAGCCCATACTTCTGAAGCGAGGCTGGGCAAACACAGTCAAGGAGCTGCTGACCTCGGCGGAGTACATAATGAGCGGCGGAAATGAGCGCGTTATTCTCTGTGAGCGCGGCATCCGTACATTTGAAACAGCAACGCGCAACACGCTCGATCTGTCTGCTGTGGCGGTGATAAAGGATCTGAGCCGTCTGCCGGTAATCGTCGATCCCAGCCACGCGACGGGGCACGCAAAATACGTTGAGCCCATGGCGCTGGCCGCTGCCGCCGCGGGCGCGGACGGTCTAATGATAGAGGTACACGACAATCCTGCACAATCGAAATGCGACGCGGCTCAGGCCATAACCCCGGCGCAGTTTGCGTCCATTGCGGAAAAGGTGATTGCCCTGCGCAAGGCAATTTATTGAAGCTGAACACAGCTCTTTTCGGTTAATAAACTTCTTGACATAGGCGGTCGGCTATGCTATTATATTTCAGCGGCTATGTGCAGAAGTACCCAAGAGGCCGAAGGGGCTCCCCTGCTAAGGGAGTAGGCGTGTAAAAAGCGCGCGAGAGTTCAAATCTCTCTCACTCCGCCAATATACAAAGCCTTGCAAACATTGTGTTTGCAAGGCTTTTCCTTTATTTGCAATGGTTTGCGGGCTTTTTCTTGTTCCATTTTTGGAACTTACGTTCCCGTCCGCGAAACTGTTTTTCCCGCATTTTGGAATAGCTTTTGCTTATGAAAATGCTTACGAGTTACTTCTCATCAACGCTCTCCAAGCACCGCCGAATTGCGTCTCTCTCCGCATCGGTTCCCGCGCATTCCAGAAGCGCCTCCAAGCCGCGTCCGCGAAGCCACACCACAGTCCGTGCCGCAAGTCCGGCACTTTTCAAAATAAAAAA
>JABLTK010094997.1_pt1 | contig 13592 bp, 12 predicted proteins | sample 7160131 | NCBI WGS metagenome assembly JABLTK01 (sample SAMN14651221, study PRJNA627086) | human gut metagenome | isolation source: feces | host: Homo sapiens
CCACGCTTCGGAGCTTTCGTTCGCCTGCCCGTTTGCAAAAAGTGAAATTCGTCGTCATCACCGGCCCCAATGGCGGCGGTAAGACCACCCTGGCCAAGGCGGTCATGGGCATCATCCAGCCCACCTCCGGCCAGATTTTGTGGAACGGTGAGGACGTGACCAACCTGTCCATCACCGAGCGGGCCAAGCTGGGCATCTCTTACGGCTTCCAGCAGCCCCCTCGCTTTAAGGGTATGAAGGTGCGGGATCTGCTGAAAATCGCCGCAGGCCAGTGGCTGTCCCAGAAGGAGTGCTGTGACTTTTTGAACAAGGTGGGTCTGTGTGCCAACGACTATGTGAACCGCGACGTGGACGCCTCCCTGTCCGGCGGCGAGGTCAAGCGTATCGAGATTGCCACCCTGCTGGCACGGGACGCCGGTCTGATGATCTTCGACGAACCGGAGGCGGGCATCGACCTGTGGAGCTTTGCCAAGCTCACCGAGACCTTCACCATGCTCCACGAGCAGAAGAAGCGCACCATCATGATCATCTCCCATCAGGAGCGCATCATCCGCCTGGCGGACGAGATCATCCTGGTGGCGGACGGTGAAGTGAAGGCACGGGGCAGTGTGGATGAGATCTATCCCATGATCGTACAGGACACCGTGTCCTGCTGTAAGAAGATGGAGGGCAAGGGCGTATGCTGACTGAGATTGAAAAGGGCTTGTTGGAAACCATCGCTGACATGAAGGATGGTCAGGCAGAAGGCGCGGTCAATATCCGTGTGGACGGCAAAAAGGTCATGCGCAACAGCACTGACACCATCCGCATCGAGAGCAAGACCGACAAGGACGGCATTGATATTTACGTGGCCGCCGGCAGCAAGAACGGCAGCGTCCACATCCCCGTGGTGCTCACCGAGACCGGGTTCAAGGATAAGGTCTACAACGACTTCTTCATCGGCGAAGGGGCTGAGGTGGACATCGTGGCCGGCTGCGGCATCAACAACTGCGGCTGTGACGACAGCCAGCATGACGGCATCCACACCTTCTATGTGGGCAAAAACGCCAAGGTGACCTATTCCGAAAAGCACTACGGCGAAGGCACCGGCACTGGCAAGCGCATCCTGAATCCCCAGACCATCATCTATCTGGAAGAGGGTGCTTCCATGACCCTGGATCTGAGCCAGATCGGCGGCGTGGACGACACCAAGCGGTACACCAAGGCCAAGGCGGGCAAGGACTCCGAGCTGATTGTCCAGGAACGTCTGCTCACCGACGGCGACCAGAACGCCGGTACCGAGATGGACATCTACCTGGAAGGGGAGAACGCCCGCACCAGAGTCATCTCCCGCAGCGTGGCCAAGGGCAATTCCACCCAGGTCTTCTACCCCAGAGTCCAGGGTGACGCCGAGTGCTTCGGCCACGTGTCCTGTGACGCCATCATCATGGAACATAGTAAGGTGCGCTCCATCCCGGAGATCACCTGCAACCACGTGGACGCCACCCTCATCCACGAAGCCGCCATCGGCAAGATCGCAGGGGAGCAGATCACCAAGCTCATGACCTTGGGTCTGACCGCAGAGCAGGCGGAGGAAAAGATCCTGGAAGGGTTCCTGCGGTAATCGAATACGGAAAAATGAAAAAGCCAGCCTTGTTTGTACAGGGCTGGCTTTTTTGCGTGATGAGGAGAAAGGGTTCCCACAAAATCAAAGATTTTGAGGGCAAACGCCGGGAGTCCGGCGTCCCAAGCGTTTTGCGGAGCAAAACCTTGGCGCAGGCGGAATTTAGTTCCGCCGAGCAAGTGAAATGAAAAAGGGTTCCCACAAAATCAAAGATTTTGTGGGAGAGTTTGACCCCGGCAGGAAAGGAGACCTGCCGGGGTCGGTGAGAAAGATGAAAAAACGATTTAGGAGGGAGTTGTCAATGAGAAAAAATGAAAACTAGAAGGTAGTGAGAAAACGATATTATACTTCAAACATCAGGTCGCCATAGGTGGGTACCGGCCAGATGGACTTGTCAACAATCAGTTCCAGTTCGTCTACCGGCGCACGGAGGGCAGCCATGGCGGGCACCACGCGATGCAGGTAAGCCTGTGCCAGTTCCTGTGCGTTTTCGATGGTGTCGGACTCGTCACAAGCGGTGATCAGTGCGCTCAGAGCATCCTGTGCCTGCTTGGTCAGGGCGGAGACCCGTTCCAGCAGTTCCTTCTGGACAGAGGCGTCTACACCGGCGGCGGAGACTGCGGCGTAGGACTGTGCCAGGGTGGAGCTGAACTTGATGCCGGCGGGGATGTAGTGCTTGCCGGCCATGTGAATGGCGCACTTGGCTTCGATGCCAATCTTGCTGACGTAGTTCTCATACTGCACTTCCGCACGGGACTCCAGTTCCGCCTTGGTGAAGATGTTGAACTTTTCGTACAGAGCGATGACATCGGGCTTGGTCAGAGCGGGAATGGCGTCCACCATGCTCTTGATGTTGGGCAGGCCGCGGCGGGCAGCTTCTTCTACCCACTCATCGGAGTAGCCGTCGCCGTTGAAGATAATTCTCTTGTGCTTGGTCAGGGATTCCTTGATGTAAGCGCGGCAGGCGGTCTCGAAATCGTCAGCGCCTTCCAGAACATCGGCGGCATCGCAGAATGCTTCGGCCAGAACGGTGTTCAGAGCGGTGTTGGGTGCTGCGATGGAGTCAGCGGAGCCGACCATACGGAACTCGAACCGGTTGCCGGTGAAGGCGAAGGGAGAGGTACGGTTACGGTCGGTGGCGTCCTTCTGGAACACGGGGACGGTGGAGACACCGGTATCCAGATTGCCGACAGAGACGGCAGTGGAGCTTCCGCCGCTGACGATGTTGTTGACGATCTCTTCCAGCTGAGAGCCCAAGAAGATGGAGATGATGGCGGGAGGTGCTTCCTGACCGCCCAGACGGTGTTCGTTGCCTACATCGGAGGCGGACTGGCGGAGCAGATCGGCGTGGTCGTCGATGGCGGCGATGACGCAGGACAGCACCAGCAGGAATTGCAGGTTGTCAGCGGGATGGTCGCCCGGCTCGAACAGGTTCTCGCCCAGGTCGGTGCCCACAGACCAGTTGTTGTGCTTGCCGGAGCCGTTGACGCCAGCGTAGGGCTTCTCGTGGAGCAGGCAGACCAGGCCGTGCTTGCTTGCCACCCGCTTCATGGTCTCCATGGTCAGCTGGTTCTGATCAACAGCCACGTTGGCGGTGGAGAAGATGGGAGCCATCTCATGCTGTGCGGGGGCCACTTCGTTGTGCTGGGTGGCGGAGGTGATGCCGAACTTCCACAGTTCAATGTTCAGGTCGTGCATGAAGGCGCCGACCCGTTCGCGGATCTGGCCGAAGTAGTGGTCATCCAGCTCCTGACCCTTGGGGGCAGGTGCGCCGAACAAGGTGCGGCCGGTGTAGATCAAATCCCGGCGCTTCAGGTACTTTTCCCGATCGACCAGAAAGTATTCCTGTTCGGGGCCGACGAAAGCGGTGACCTTCTTGGCGGCAGTGTTGCCGAACAGGCGCAGGATGCGGATGGCTTCCTTGCTGACCGCCTCCATGGAGCGCAATAGGGGAGTCTTGCCGTCCAGAGCTTCGCCGGTGTAGGAGACGAAGACGGTGGGGATGCACAGGATGGTGCCAGCGGATTCTTCCTTGACAAAGGCGGGGGAAGTCATGTCCCAAGCGGTGTAGCCACGGGCATAGGAGGTGGCGCGCAGGCCGCCATTGGGGAAGGAGGAGGCATCCGGTTCGCCCATGATGAGCTTCTTGCCGGAGAGCTGGAGCAGGACGTGACCGTCCTCATCGGGGAGGGTCAGGAAGGCGTCATGCTTCTCAGCGGTGGAGCCGGTCAGAGGCTGGAACCAGTGGCAGTAATGGGTCGCGCCCTTTTCCACTGCCCAGTTCTTCATGGCATCAGCCACCACATCAGCGGTTGCCATGCTGATCTGGCCGCCGTTCTCCATGGCGTTGACCACCTCAGCGTATACCTTCTTCGGCAGGCGCTCCTTCATGACCGCTCTGCTGAATACGTTGGAACCGAAAAATTCGGGAATCGTAGTCATAATTCTTCCACCCTTTCTTTTCATACAAAAACTAGATGAAACCATTATATTGAATCTGACGGGAAAAATCTACTACAGATACTACAAAAATAGCGACAAAGAGTGCCTGTCTGTGCAACTCCATTGTCGCTGGAAAGAAAGATACACGCCTTCGACCACTTTGTAGTGCCTGCGTTTCTTTTGATGGGGATAGAATACAACATTCGAAGGGAAAATGCAAGGACTTTTTCGCGAAAATTGCAAGAATGGACGGAGAAGGAGGAGGGGGAAAAGGGAAACTTTTTTATGGAATAGTGATAAAATAACCCGGTGAGAGGGGAGAATGACGGCATAACCCTTGACAAGTTCAAATGGGGGTGTATACTTAAATCTGTGTACGCTCCTGTGCGGACGGCTCATTTTGTGCAGTTTCCCACCGGCGCGGGATTCATTTTAGCAGACAGTTTCCCCCAGGTTCTATAGTCAAGACTATGGGAATGGGGGCAAAGGATAGACAAAACCGACCAGAATGATACACATAGGGAGGATTGACAATATGAAAGTGAACAGCAACTATCAGAAATTGCCCGGCAGCTACCTCTTCTCCGAGATCGCCCGCCGTGTAGCCGCCTACTCCGCCGCACATCCTGACGCCAAGCTCATCAAGCTGGGCATCGGCGACGTCACCCGCCCCCTGCCCGCCGCTGTCATCGAGGCCATGCACAAGGCCGTTGACGAGATGGGCGCTTCCGAGACCTTCCGTGGCTACGGCCCCGAACAGGGCTACGATTTCCTCCGGGATGCCATCGCCGCCCATGATTTCGCCGCTCGCGGTGTGGACATCCAGCCCGATGAGATCTTCATCTCCGACGGCGCTAAGAGCGACTGCGGCAACATCGGCGACCTGTTTGATGTCGATAATAAGGTAGCCCTGTGCGACCCCGTCTACACCGTCTATCTGGACACCAACGCCATGAGCGGCCGTGCCGGTGAGTACGACGCCGAGACCGGTCGTTGGAGCAACATCTATTATATGCCCACCACAGCAGAAAATGATTTCGTCCCTGCCCTGCCCGAAGGCAAGGTGGACATCATCTACCTCTGCTCCCCCAACAACCCCACCGGCACCGTCCTGACCAAGGATCAGCTGAAGGTCTGGGTGGACTACGCCAACGCCAACGACGCCATCATCCTCTTTGACGCCGCCTATGAGTCCTTCATCGTGGAGGACAACGTGCCCCACTCCATCTATGAGGTGGAAGGCGCTAAGACCTGCGCCATCGAGTTCCGCAGCTTCTCCAAGACCGCTGGCTTCACCGGCACCCGCTGCGGCTTCACCGTGGTGCCCAAGGAGCTGGTGCGGGAGGGCGCCAGCCTGAACGCCATGTGGAACCGCCGTCAGACCACCAAGTTCAACGGCACTGCCTACATCATCCAGCGCGGTGCAGAGGCTGTCTATAGTGAAGCAGGTCAGAAGCAGGTGAAGGAGAACATCGCCTACTATCAGAACAACGCCAAGGTCATCAAGGAAGGGCTGAGCAAGGCTGGCCTGGAGGTCTATGGCGCGGTCAACTCCCCCTACGTCTGGGCAAAGACCCCCAACGGCATGGGCAGCTGGGAGTTCTTCGACCTGCTGCTGGAGCAGGCCAACGTGGTCACCACCCCCGGCGCAGGCTTCGGCCCCAGCGGTGAAGGGTATATCCGTATGACCGCCTTCGGTGACGCAGACCAGACCGTGGAAGCTGTGGCACGGGTGGCAGCGCTGCTGAAGAAGTAAGAGAATATACGGCAGGAACTGAATAAATATGCAGAAATGAGGCTCCGAAGAGATGGTTCTTCGGGGCCTCTTTTTTGTGTACTGTCCACAGAAATGGAAAAGGGGCTTGACAAAGTGACAACAGGGGTGGTATCCTACCGAAAGAAAAAGATGTCTTTAAGACGGTACAGCGTTGCCGACAAGGTGTCATTCATAACGAGTTTTGCTGTGGGGTTCTTGCAGGACGCCATGGCTTCACTATGACTGCACAAGCGCCTTGTCCTTTTGACAGGGCGTTCTTTTTTGCCGGGAGGAATCCAATGAGCTTGAAGGAAAAAGCCCACATCATGGACGAAGCCGCCATGGAACGGGCATTGGTGCGCATTGCCCACCAGATCGTGGAGAAAAACCACGGCACCGACCACCTCTGCCTGGTGGGCATCAAAACCCGTGGGGTCCCCTTGGCACAGCGGCTGGGCAGGAACATCTCCCGGCTGGAAGGGGTGGACATCCCCGTTGGGGAGCTGGACATCACCCTGTACCGGGACGACCTGAGCACCATCGCCGAAGCGCCGGTGGTCAGCGGCACCCACGTGCCCTTCTCTGTGGAAGGGATGACCGTGGTGCTGGTGGATGATGTCATCTTCACTGGCCGCACCGCGCGAGCCGCTATGGAAGCGGTCATCGCCCTGGGCCGTCCGGCGAAAATTCAGCTCTTCGCCCTCATCGACCGGGGTCATGCGGAGCTGCCCATCAAGGCCAACTACGTGGGCAAGCACATCCCCACCGCCCGCCGGGAGATCGTCTCGGTGAAGGTGGCGGAGCAGGACGGAGAGAACAGCGTGACCATTTGGAGTCGGGAGGAGCCCGACTCTTGATGATAGAGCAAATACCATTGTAACTATGAGCAACAAGCAACCGATAGAAAAGAAAGAAAAAGAGAAGGAGAAAATCATGAGTAAAGAAAAACCTGCCATTGGCACAGAGGGCATCTATGATGCCAGAGCGCTGGGCGCACCGAGAATGTTGGTGCTGGGCATCCAGCATATGTTCGCCATGTTCGGCGCTACCGTCCTGGTTCCCGTTTTGACCGGCCTGAGCGTCACCACCACCCTGCTGTTCGCCGGCCTTGGCACCCTGCTGTTCCACCTGCTGGCCAAGGGCAAAGTGCCCGCCTTCCTGGGCTCCTCCTTTGCCTTCCTGGCTGGCTATCAGGCCATCGCCCCCAAGGGTGAGGCGGAGCTGCTGCCCTACGCCTGCGCTGGCGTCGCCGTCGCTGGTCTGCTGTATGTCATCCTGGCCGCCCTCTTCCGTGCCTTCGGCGCACAGAAGGTCATGCGGTTCTTCCCGCCCATCGTCACCGGCCCCGTCATCATCTGCATCGGTCTGACCCTGTCCTCCAGCGCCCTGAACAACTGCGCCAAGAACTGGCCCATCGCTCTGGTGGCCATCGTTGTGGTCATCGTCTGCAACATCTGGGGCAAGGGTATGATCAAGATCATCCCCATCCTGCTGGGTGTTGTCGCCTCCTATGTGGTGGCCGCTATTACCGGCAACGTGGACTTCACCCTGGTGGAAAAGGCCGCTTGGATCGGCTCTCCCGTTGAAATGGAACGCACCGTGTTCGCCCTGTTCGGCGACTGCGACACCAGCCTGCTGGTCAGCTCCATGATCACCATTGTCCCCCTGGCGCTGGCCACCATGATCGAGCACATCGGCGACATCTGCGCTATCAGCTCCACCTGCGAACGCAATTACCTGGCCGACCCCGGCCTGCACCGCACCCTGCTGGGTGACGGCCTGGCAACCACCCTGGCTTCCCTGTTCGGCGCTCCCGCCAACACCACCTATGGTGAAAACACCGGCGTCCTGGCTCTGTCCCGCGTCTATGACCCCCGCGTCATCCGCATCGCCGCTGGCCTGGCTGTCCTGCTCTCCTTCTCCCCTAAGTTCGGCGCTCTGGTCACCGCTATGCCTCTGGCTACCATGGGCGGCGTGAGCATGATCCTGTACGGCATGATCTCCGCCATCGGTGTCCGCAACGTGGTGGAGAACAAGGTGGACTTCACCAACTCCCGCAACGTCATCATCGCTGCCATCATCATGGTTCTGGCCATCGGCATCGCCTTCTCTGAGGCTGGCGCCATCGTCATCCCCGCAGGCGAAGCCACCATCAGCCTGTCCGGTCTGGCAGTTGCCTCCCTGGTGGGCATCATCCTCAACGCCATCCTGCCCGGCAAGGACTATGAGTTCGGCGTGGATGAGCAGGGGGATACTTCTGTGAACTTCAAGGTGTGATCGCACCTGCATCACCATCGTGAGACTTGGGAAAGAGCGAATCGGAAGCGATTCGCTCTTTCTTTTCCGTCTGGGGCAATGCTTTTCTTTTCCGAACCGATATGATACAATAGCTCCCAGAAAGGACGGGATACCCATGAGTGGAAAGGCGAAAGCCATTTGTTACATGATCTTCTCCTCCGGCAGCTTTGCCTTTATGAATGCCTTCGTGCGTCTGGCAGGGGATATGCCCAGTGTGGAGAAGAGCTTTTTCCGCAACCTGGTGGCGGCCTTTGTGGCGCTGGCCATCTTGCTGCGGGAGGGGCAGGGATTTGCCATCAAGAAGGGCACGCTGCCCTTCCATCTGGGACGCTCCATTTTGGGCACCATCGGCATCCTGTGCAACTTCTACGCCGTCGATCATCTGGTACTCTCCAACGCCTCCATGCTCAACAAGATGTCTCCCTTTTTCGTCCTGGTCTTCTCCTTCCTCTTCCTGAAAGAGAAGCTCACCCACTTCCAGGTGGGGGCGGTGCTGACCGCCTTTGTCGGCACCTTGTTCGTCATCCAGCCCACCTTTGAGAACCTGAACCTTGGCCCTTCCCTCATCGGCCTCACCAGTGGTCTCGCCGCCGGCGGGGCGTACACCATGGTGCGGGTGCTGGGGCTGAAAGGGGAGCGCAGTCCGGTGATCGTGTTCTTCTTCTCCACCTTCTCTTGCCTGTCGGTGGTGCCTTGGTTGGTGTTCCACTTCCAACCTCTGACTCTCCACCAATTCCTCATGCTCCTAGGCGCCGGTGTGGCGGCCACCGGGGGACAATTTGGGGTGACGCTGGCCTATACCCATGCTCCGGCGCGGGAAGTGTCGGTGTATGACTATTCACAGATCTTGTTCGCTGCCGCCCTGGGCTATTTCCTCTTTGACCAGGTGCCCGATCACTGGAGTGTGGTGGGCTACGTGCTCATCGTGGGGGCGGCGTTGGTCATCTTCCTATACAACAACAACTACCCGCCCTTCCGGCATCGTGCCAAGGTGGAAGAGCGGACGGAGGAACTTCCATGAGTGATTACCTACATTTGAATGTCCAACCGGACGACCTGCGTGCCATGAGCAGTCTGGCGCTGGCTCATATGGGGGACGCAGTATACGAGATTTTGGCGCGGGGCTGGCTGTGTACCCAGGGGCGTGCCACCTGCGGCAACCTGCACAAGGAGACGGTAGCGTTGGTGCGGGCGGAAGCCCAGGCGGCGGCAGTGGAGAAGCTCCTGCCCTGCCTGACCGAGGCGGAGCGCGCAGTCTACCGCCGAGGGCGGAACGCCCACGTCCATGCCATCCCCAAAAACGCCAGCCGAGGCCAGTACACCCGTGCCACCGGCCTGGAAGCGCTGTTCGGATGGCTCTACCTACAGGGACAGCTGGAACGCATCAACCAGCTGTTCGGTATCATCATGGAAGAAAAGGAGGGGTGAGGATATGCCGTTGGATGCCGCCTGCTTAACAGGGATTGTCCAAGAGTGCCGTCCCGCCGTGGAGGGCGCCCGTGTGGATAAGATCTTTCAGCCTGCTCGGGATGAAATTGTGATGCTCCTCCGGGGCAATCAGGGCAACTGTAAGCTGCTGCTCACCGCCAACCCCTCCCATCCCAGGCTCCAGCTCACCGAAGGCAGCCGGGAGAACCCGGCCAACCCGCCGATGTTCTGTATGCTCCTGCGGAAATACCTGTCCGGGGCCCGGGTCATGGCTCTGCGGCAGCCGTCTATGGAGCGGATGGTGGATATGGAATTGGAGACCACCAATGAGATGGGGGACAAGGTGCCCTGTCATCTGATTTTGGAGGCTATGGGACGCCGTGCCAACCTGATCCTGACCGACCAAACAGGGCGCATTGTGGACTGTCTGCGCCGCATTGACGGGGACTTGTCCCAGCTCCGTCCCGTCCTGCCGGGGATGTTCTACCGGCAGCCCCCTCAGAGCCAGGGGAAATACGACCCGCTGACAGTGGAACCGGACCAGCTGAAAGAACTGCTGCGCCAGGCACCGGCGGAACAGGAGCTGACCCGGTGGATATTGGATCACTTCATCGGCCTGTCCCCGCTGCTCTGCCGAGAGGTGGTCTACCGTGCCACCGGCGGGGTGGACGCCCGGTTCTGTACCCTGCGAGAAGGGCAGTTGGAGCGGTTCGCCGACCGGCTTTTGTACCTGTGCCAGACCATTCGTTCGGGCCATTTCCAGCCGGTGGCGCTGTATCAGGCGGAACAGCCCAAGGACTTTTCCTTCCTGCCTCTGGGGCAGTACGAGCGGCTCTATGAGGTGCGAGAGTTTGCCACCTTTGGCCAGATGCTGGACGCTTTTTACGGCGACCGGGAGCGGCAGGAGCGGGTGCGGCAGAAGGGACAGGAGCTGCTGAAGACTCTGAACAACGCCCGAGACCGAGCGGTGCGGAAGATTCGGGTGCAGACCAAGGAATTGGCTGCCACGGAAGGACGAGAGCACTGGCGGGAGCTGGGGGACATCATTACGTCCAACCTGTACCAGATGGAGCGGGGGATGAAGAGCCTCCACGCGGTGAACTACTACGACCCGGAGGGGAAGGAGATCGACATTCCCTTAGACCCATTGCTGACACCACAGAAAAACGCTGCCAAATATTATAAGAAGTACAACAAGGCCAAGACCGCCAGCGTCATGCTGGCTCAGCAGCTGAAAAAGGGACAGCGGGAGCTGGAATACCTGGAGAGCGTGCTGGAGACCGTCCAGCGGGCGGAAGGGGAGCGTGACCTGGCTGAGATTCGTCAGGAGTTGGAGGAGAGCGGTTATCTGCGGGCGAAAAAGACCGGCAAGAAGCAGAAAAAAGCCCCCACCTCCAAGCCCTTGGAGTTCCGCAGCTCCGCCGGTCTGCGCATCTCGGTGGGGCGCAACCACTACCAGAACGACGCCCTCACCTGCCGCCAGGCGTACAAGAGCGACATCTGGCTCCACACCCAGAAAATCCACGGCGCTCACGTCATCCTGTGGGCCCAGGGACAGGAACCGGACGCCCAGAGCCTGACCGAGGCGGCCATGCTGGCGGCCTACTACTCTCAGGCCAAGGACGGTAAGAACGTGCCGGTGGACTACACGCCGGTGAAGTACGTCCACAAGCCCAACGGCGCTCGGCCGGGGATGGTCATCTACACCACCTACCAGACCGCTTACGTGACGCCGGATGAGGCGTTGGTGAAGCGGCTGAAAGTGAAATGAAGCAAAAGACCAGCATCCGCAGACGGATGCTGGTCTTTTGTTATCCTTCCGATGGATGTACGCTCCGCAGCAGGTCTTCCGCGGAGACGCCATAGAGCTTGGCCAGCGCCAGCAGATTGGACGTGCTGGGGTCGGAGGCGCCGGACTCCCATTTGGACACTGCCTGGCGGCTGACGCCCAGGGATTCCGCCACAAACTCCTGGGTCATCTGACAGCGGAGCCGTTCTTCTTTCAGGATTTCCCCCAGGGATTTGGCCAGCTGGGATTTCTCCTTCCGCACCTCGCCGGAGCGCAAGTATTTGCGCAGAGCTTTGATGAGCAGGACGACCAGGTAGATGGTCAGGACGAATCCGGCCAGGCTGACCAGAAGCATGGGAATGAGTGTCAGGTTGGCTATCATCATAGAGCACCCCTCCTTTCTGGGCTGAGCATAACAAAAAACGATGGTTGCCACAAGCAACTATCCCGCAACAATAGGTTGCAGAGGGAAAAACGCACGAAAAAATCCCCGCTCCTGTCGGATGAGGAACGGGGAAGTGGTTATGATTCCACACAGCGCAGCAATTCTTCTGCGGAAATGCCATAGAGCTTGGCCAAGGCCATCAGGTTGGAGGTGCTGGGATCCGATGCGCTGGACTCCCATTTGGACACCGCCTGGCGGCTGACGCCCAGGGATTCCGCTACGAACTCCTGGGTCATCTTGCACCGGGCACGCTCCTGCCTCAATGCTTCTCCCAGGGTCTTGGCTGTCTCCGCCTTCTCCTTGCGGACAGGGGCGGAGCGCAGGTATTTGCGCAGGGCTTTGATGAGCAGTACGATGAGGTAGATGATCAAGCCGAAGAAGGCGATGTCGATGAGGAGAACCACTGCAAAGGTGGCGAAGGTGAAGGTCATGGCCATGGTCGAGATTCCTTTGGGGGGTTATGGTTTGTCTTTGGGCAGGTCGTCTGTGGCGGTGAAGCGGATGCTGCCGTCGGCCTTTTTCTCGTAGGACATGGTGCAGGTGTAGGCGTCCAGGGTCAGAGACGTGTCCGTCCGATCGGTCTCATGGAGCAGATGGAAGGTCACCTTGCCATTCCCGTGGTAGGTCAGCTCCGGGTCCTCTGCCGGAAAGGCAGGGGTGCCCACGACCTGCTTGTTCCCGTCTGCATCCATGAAGGCCGTATAGGTACACGGTTCGTCCAGGTCGTCCTGGTCGTCGGTGAAGAGCACCACCCCGGCCAGGTCATAGGCGCCGTCCGGCGCGGCGACACAGTCCAGCACCGTCCAGTGGGCTTTGTCCGAGTTGTCGAGGAACAGGGCTCGCACCTCCGCGGCTGTCCACTCCTTTTGGATAGGAGCGGCCGAACTGGTCTGGGCGGGGGTGGAGCTGATGGCGGGAGTGGTCTGGCTGCCGCAGCTGGTCAGAGCGAGCAGCAGGGTCACGCTAAGTAAGATAGAATAGATTTTTTTCATCTGAATCACCTCAAAGATCGAATAGGGGCTGCCTGCTGGAGCAAGGAGACTGATGACGAGGAAATCATAGCATGACTGGGCGGTTGCGGCAAGCAACTATGCCGCAACAATGGATTGCGGGATAAAAAATGTGCGCATTTGGGCTGGTTTTGTTATGCAGTCTTGCCGAACACATTCAGCAGGATGAGCACGAAAGCGAAGATGAGCAGGCACACGCCCACCGCCTTGTTGAGCTTTTTCAGGGGGGCGTTGTTGGCAAAGACGGCGGAGATCTCCGCTGCGATGAGGGTGGTGGCGATGCAGAGGAACATGACCCACAGGTTGGGCTTAGCGCCCAGGGCGAAGTGAGAGACAGCGCCAAACAGGGCGGTGAAGGACATGATGAACACACTGGTGCCGATGGCGGTTTTTAACTCAAAGCCCAGCACCAGGGTCAGCACCAGCAGCATCATGGCGCCGCCGCCCACGCCCACAAAGCCACAGATGAAGCCGATGATGGCGCCGAAGAAGATGGACTTGACGGCACGCTGGGCGAAGGGGGTGTTGGCCATCTCGGTCTTGGAGGTCATGACCGGCCAGATGATGAATTTCAGGCCGATGGTGCAGACCATGAAGATGGCAAAGTATTTCACGATGGTGTTGGGGGCGAACTGGCCGATGTAGCTGCCCACCAGGGTAAAGACCAGGATGGACAGGAGCAGTACCACACCGTTTTTTACGTCCAAATTCTTTCGCTTGGCATACGTCCAGGCGGAGATGGCAGAGGCGAGCACGTCAGAGGCCAGTGCGATGGTGACCGCCTCATAGGCGGGCATATCGCAGAAGGTCATCAGCGCCGG
>JABLTK010165521.1_pt1 | contig 13592 bp, 13 predicted proteins | sample 7160131 | NCBI WGS metagenome assembly JABLTK01 (sample SAMN14651221, study PRJNA627086) | human gut metagenome | isolation source: feces | host: Homo sapiens
AAAAGCCCAGCTCCGCCATTTTCTGCGCGTACAGACCGGAGGACTGCTCCTTCACCGCGCCAAACGGGCCGCTGACGGCGATGGCGGGCAACTTGCCTTCCGCGTTCTTTGGCACGTAGACGTCGGCAGCCAGCGTGATGCCGTATCGGTTGTGGAAGGTTGCCTTGCTGTGCTCAACTTTATCGCTTTTGGGGAACACCTTGTCCCATTCCTGCGTCAGATTCAACTGCTCCATGCTTATGCCTCCTCGTTGGTTGCTTTAAGATATTCCTCCTCGTCCACAGGCTCCAACCACTCGTTAGAGGTCTCCTTGCCCGGAACCTCCAGCGCGAGATGGGAGAACCAGCTGTCGGGCGCGGCTCCGTGCCAATGCTTCACTCCCGGGGCGATGTTGACTACGTCGCCAGGGCGCAGCTCCTGTGCCGGTTTGCCCCATTCCTGGTAAAACCCTTGACCAGCCACGCTGACGAGAATCTGTCCGCCGCCGCTTTTGGCGTGATGGATGTGCCAGTTGTTGCGGCAGCCGGGCTCAAACGTCACGTTGTATATGTCGACCTGATTGGTGGAAAGGGGCGCGAGGTAGCTTTGCCCGATAAAGTACTTCGCAAATGTGTCGTTGGGGGTGCCGATGGGAAAGACTATCTCGTTTTGGTGCTTGGCTCTTGCACCAGCGGTATCGTCCTCCGCCCATACCTCCTTCGCAATACGGAAAGCTGCCCACGCCTTGGGCCATCCCGCGTAAAATGCCGCATGTGTCAGGATTTCCGCAATTTCCGTTTTGGTCACACCGTTGCTCTTTGCTGACATCAGGTGGTATTGGAACGAAGAGTCCGTCAGCCCCTGCGCCATCAGGGCCACCACTGTCACCACGCTGCGGTCTCGAAGGGAGAGTCCGTCCTCTCGGCTCCATACCTCGCCGAACAGCACATCGTCATTGAGCTGTGAGAATTTGGGGGCGAAGTCCCCCAGGGCATCTCTGCCTGCCGTCTGTTTGATTGTCATGATTGATTTCCTCCTGTCGATGGTTCTGAGTGCAAAACTGCTTCCGCGCAGCTAAGCCGCGCCTAGACTCCCATGCCCATTCGTCGCGCCTGCTCAAGAGCGGGACGCTCGGCGATATCGCCCACGCCGTTCACGCCGCCGGCGAATACCGTTCCGGCAAGCGTGCAGCGGGGGAAGCAGTCGACCCATCCCTGCACGGCCTTTTTCGCGCCGTCGAAGGTCGAGCGCCCACTCTCCGCCGCCGTTGCCAATAGATACGCCTCGGTGAATGCATAATCGGAGCCGAAGAGCGGGTTGGCGCGGTCCAACATGGTCTTGAGCTGGCCGCAGACGCTGTAGTAGTAGACGGGCGTTGCGAACACCAACACATTCGCATCGTGCATCTTGGCGGCAATTTCCACGGCATCGTCCTGGATGACGCAGTGCCCCAGCTTTAGGCAGGCAAGGCACCCCTTGCAGAAGCCGAGCTGCTTTTCGCGCAGGCGCACGGTCTCCACGTTGTGGCCCGCTTCTCGCGCTCCTTTGGCGAAAGCATCCGCCAACGTCTCGGAATTGCCATTCTTTCGAGGACTTGAAGAAACTATTAAGATCGCCTTGCCCATTACGGAATACCCCTTGAACTCGCGATTTATATTGACGAAAATAAAGGTAATACCTAAACCTAACTTTAGGTCAAGGAATGAATTCGAGATTTATCCGGAGGGACTATGTACACAATCGGACAGGTGGCGGAGATGTTCGGTCTGCCCGTTTCCACGCTGCGGTATTACGACAAGCAGGGATTGTTTCCGGAATTGGAGCGGACGTCCGGCATTCGCCGATTCGGAGATACGGAACTCGAGGCGCTTCGGGTCATCGAATGCCTGAAGAAGGCGGGGATGGAGATCAAGGACATCCGACTGTTCATGGAATGGTGCGCGGAGGGTCCATCAACATACCCCAAACGCAAGGCCATGTTCGAGCAGCGGAAGGCCCACATGGAGTCGGAGATCGCTAACATGAACCGTGCGCTGGACATGTTGAAGTTCAAATGCTGGTACTACGAGCAAGCGATTCAAGATGGCAGCGAGGACAGGCTGAAGGCGCTGATTCCCGACGATTTGCCGGAAGAAATCAAGGAAGCCTACGAAAACGCGCACGCTCGATAAGGCCCATAACCGTTCAACGGCGACTCGTAATGCATGGGATCTTCGGTAAATCGGGTCTGGTAAGGGACTCTTCGTAGCGCGCTTTCCCGCCGCGATCACCGCTCTCGTTGACGAATATGCTCAGGTCTCGTGCCAATATAATGCCCCTAGATAGAATAAAAGCCGGGGGATAAGCTCCGGCACTTGGAGGTAGCTGAATCAGCCACCAAAATCTATATTTCACGTCTGTGATGGATCCAAAAACTGATCGAACGCAGCATCCCTTTAGTTGAGTTTTTCGTAGCGAAAGCGATGGGGCAATTAACGTTTATCCAAATTAGTCGATGGAGGTAGACATGCAATTGACAACAGAACGGCTAATATTGCGCCCATGGGCCGAAACAGACGCAGAGGATCTGTACAGATACGCGAAGGACGACAGGGTGGGTCCGATTGCTGGCTGGCCACCTCACTCAAGCGTTGACAACAGCGCGGAAATCATCCGTACCGTATTTTCCGCGCCGGAGACGTACGCCGTTTGCCTGAAGGAAGACAACAGGGCTATTGGAAGCATAGGGTTGTTGATCGGCGCGCGGTCCGACAAGGGAATCCCGGACACCGAGGGGGAAATCGGCTACTGGATCGGTGTCCCGTTCTGGGGCAAGGGGCTGATACCGGAGGCGACTCGAGAGCTCATTCGCCATGGTTTCGAGGACTTGAAACTGGACAAAATCTGGTGCGGGTACTTCGACGGGAACGAGAAATCGAAACGCGTTCAGGAAAAATGCGGCTTTGTTTGGCACCACACCCGCAAGGACGTCTGCTGTGAGCTGATGGGCGACATCCGTACAGAGCAGATCACTTGCCTGACGAGAAGTGATTGGCTAAGTCAGTCTAAAGCATGATAAGCAATATGGGTTCTGCGAGCAGCTCGCAAACCCCAGGTCGCAAGTCTTTGTCAGCGGTGAGCAAAGTGAGTGGTCTCAGGTGGCTTGCCTATGGGCTGGCACGCAGGCTGGGGCTTCGCCATTGGCGCGATCGTTTCGTGTACTTGCCTTTTTCGCGCAGCCCATTATATAAAATGATTGGTTTTCCATATGGAAGGCTTCCAAGTGCCGGGGACGTTTTCTCCAGCTTTTTTCTTATCCTGGAGAGCAATGCGGGAACTCAGCATTTTCGTCGACAAGCCGGAAAGCGATGGCCTCTCTGATCGCTACTATCTGCTTACCGTCGTTATGCACGACCAATTTGACAGCATCGCGGACTCAACCGAGGTTATATGAGAGCGCCCAATGAGCGAAAGGGCTCCCGGACATACCTTTCCACGCGTTGCCGCTCATGAACGATCGGTGCCCGTATCGATCTAGGTCGATAGAGACGAGGTGTTCTTCATCGAGCCTTCGGCCCTCAGATCTTCGGCGATGCACTGCTTGAGGTAGGACTTGCCGCAGCGGCGGACGCCGCTGATGACCTTGATCATCCCATCGTCATGGTAGAAGCCGCGAATCTTCTTCAGGTAGTTTTTTCCGGGGAACAAACGTATACTGGCTCCAATCTTCATTGGAGCCAGTATATCAAATCATATGTTTATGGGGATATATCTTATCGGATATATGATTTATACCCCCATAACTAAAGAATTTACTACTCCCACTCGAAAGTTGATTTGTATCTGGAAATTGCTTCCCGTGTTCTTGTTGTCTTTTCAATTGTTGCAATTCCCCAATATTGCATCACCCATGCATTGGTGATGACGTCAAAAATGCGTCATTTCTCAATTGGCAGATTAGTGTTTTTGAGAAGCGAAGCGATGAGTTTGATCAGAGACTCGATTACTTCGCGAATATCTTTCTTGTACGAATCCGTTATCAGCTCCGAACTTGCATGGATCAACGGATTGCGCTGCCTGAGCTTTTCTGCTTCACGAAGAACTTTCTTTGAATTGTCTATAGAAGAATAAATCGGGAATAAATCATTTACCTGATATAGGAAGCTTTTCTGCTTTTTATGAAGTACCTTGCACTTGTAGAGGGTTGAGAATCTATCGAAAAAGGCCCTCATATAGGAAACTTGCTCAAAATAGTTGTGAGTCGCTTTATGGTAGAGCTGATTTGCGAATTGTATCTTGCTCGGGATGTCGTTGGAGATGACGAAAACCAGTTTTGATTCGACGTCTGAAGCTGGGTTGGTCGCAAAGTGATCTCTCGTGCAAAATAACCTTATGTACGTGTCAAGTCCAGGCTCTGCCTCTTTTAGGGTTTTTAGAAGATCTTCGTGCATCATGCCTCTGCCTATAAGGTAATTAATTGCCACTAATGCATCGATGCTTGACCAGGTGCCATCCCTACGCGACTTAAAGAGCGTGTTGAGCATTTTCCTAATTAGCAGCCCGTCGTTGGTGCTAAGAATGCATTTCGTCAATTCAGCTGTGTTGTACGACAGGGTAACCTTGCCGCTGTCTAGAGCCTTCCGAATTGAGTCGATCACGATTTGCTCATGAAAGCAGTCTGATTCCCGATAAAGGCAGGCTCGGAATGCGGTTATTGGCGGTGCGGCTTCTCCTTCTCGGGTGAAAGCCAATTCGATTGCCTCGTTGAAGTCTTGCTGGAGATAGTCCCGATTGCTTGCTCGTTTTGCTATTTCATCGAATAAATGCGCCATACGTTCGGCAGCATTATCAATCTCGTCTTCCGTTTGAAGCCCCGAGAAATCAACGCAAGATTCGGGCGCTTCTGAGAGTGAAAGAGCGCTTGTGGGCCCGAATTCTACTTTGCTTTGATTCAAAGTTAAACCATTCAGCCTTAGGATGTCTGCGTACTTGTTCAGTAGCTCTTCCTTTGCTCGAAAGGGGGACATTCCATCTTTGACGTCGAAAAAGACGAAGAGGTCGTCTACATATCGGACAAGCTTAAATGAATCTATCGAGGTGTTCGCTTGCACGCTTTGAGACAGATCAACATCGACATCGGAGAGAAATACTTTTGTGGCAAGGAAGCTTAAGGTGGGGTGGTTTTGGATCGTTGGGAATTTTCCTTCTCCGCAGTACAGCATAAGTGCGCGGAGGAAGAGCCCGTCTGTAGCCGAGAAGCCTCCATTGGAATAGTCTTGCATCTTAGATATCAGCCTGTCGACGTTGATTGAGCCAAAGAAGTTCGTGATATCGGTTTTAAGATAATATGAATAGGAACCTTTGGCGACCCGCTTATGAGCACAATAGCGTCGGTAGCTTTGTTTGTATTGAGCTTGGTTGTTGGCGATATCTCCTGCATATTCGCACGCCATTTCCGAGCGAGGATCAACGAAGACTCTCTGGTACTCGATTCCGAATGCGAGCAAATAAAGGAAGAGGATGGGGGAAACCAAAACCGAATCGCGGAATGCGGCTCCCTGTTTCTGGATAAAGCCTTTTGTGGTAAAGCGCATCGAATAGCAGATGAGGAATGCTCCGTCTTGAATGTAGGTGGAGAAAAACGTTTCTGACGAAAGGATCTCCCAATTGGTCTCAGAGAGGACGGAGAACGGATACCACTGGAAATAGGATGTGAGGCGGCGCTTTTGTCTCATCATGGTGTCGCAGGCGTCTTTCCACGCCTCGTATGAGGGATGCATCATTTTAGTTTTGCCTATCGTTGTAGATCCTCTATGCTGTACGCGCTGTAGCCCTCCATAGCTGTAATTCTCGTCGATGCCCTTCATGCAGACTCGGCGGTCGTCGATCTTGTCGACGGGGCTTCTTTGAGAACCGCCTTGATCTCGTTGGCACGGATGGGGCTGCTTTCCATGGCGAGCAGATGGTTTTCCTCATCGAAAAGTTCTAGGGCCCTGTGCTTGGTCAGCGGCTCCTCCTCAGGCGCCAGCTCGTCGGAGCTGATTATGCCTAATTTGTTCTCCGGGGTCATTGTCCACCTTCCATTTCGGGCAGATGGCTGCGCCGATCATTTCTTCTCTGAATTGCTGCGGCTTTCAAGCACCGAGCGAATCGTTTCTATGTCGCTCTCGCTCGGCAATTTCGCCAACTCCTCTTTCATCCGTTCGGGGCCCATCTTCGCCTTGTCCCAGTCGAAATGGCTGTTGGCGCCCCCGCTCGCGATGCGTCTTTGCGCGCCTGCGGGTTCGTAGGAGGCCTTCCAGCGGAGGTATTCCTCCCCGCCGATCTTCTCGAAGCGCCAGTCGCGCTCCTTCTCGGCCCACTCCTGGATGCCGTCCTCGAGGTTCGTCTGTACCGGCATCACGTAGGCCGTGCCGTCTATTAGGACGGGCCTCAGGAACCCCGCGTCCTCCATCTCCATGAGGAAGTGGACTATCTCGCTCTCGCGGTACCCGTCGTGCTCCCGTAGGTAGTCGGCCGACACGCCCAACGCCTCGGCGATGGCCTCACGATGCGCGTCCTTGGGGTTGCGGGTCCCCAACTCGTAGCTGCGGACGGCGGCCTCGGAAAGCCCCGTCCTCTCCGCCAGGTCGAGCTGCGTCATCCCCAGCTCCTGGCGTTTTCGCCTGATCCTCGCGCCGCAGGTAGCCCCCATGAAACGCTCCTTCTCGTCCATAGCCGCATCCGGCGGCGATTATTGTCCAGCAAGATAAGAGCAATTATGGAGCGACCTTACGTTTTTGTAAAGGTTTGCTTGACAGCACAAATATGTGAGGTTAATTTATCGACAACAGCACAAATAAGTGCTGTGTAAAAAATCAACGGCAGAAGAGGATAGGAGAGGCAATGACGGACAGCAAGCTGCTCAACGTGGACGAGGTCGCCGAGCTGATCGGCGTATCGCGTTCCTACGCGTACCGCGTCATCCGCAAGCTCAACGAGGAGCTCACGGCTTCGGGGCATTACGTGGTGCCCGGCAGGGTCAACCGCGCATACCTGGAGCAGAAGTACTTTGGCGTTCCAGGAGGGTGCTCCAAAGACGAGGGGGCGGTCTAGATGCCCGCGTACAAAGACGAGAAGAAGGGAACATGGTTCGTTCAATGCTCGTACTGCGATTACACGGCCTCACCCTCTTCGCCGGCGACCCGAAGATCGGCAAGTCTTGGCTCGGGCTAGACCTCGCTCTCCACGTCGCCTCCGGCGAGCCGTTCTGGGGCTTCGCCACGGCGAAGGGCACGGTGCTCTACCTTTGTCTGGAAGACACGTTCGGGCGCGTTCAGAGGCGCCTGCAGAGGCTCGTCGACGAGGCGAACGACAACCTCTGCTGCGTCGTCTCCGCCAGGCGCATCGGTACGGGCCTGATAGAGCAGCTCGATTCGTTCGCGGGGTCCCATTCCGACCTGCGCATGGTGATCGTCGACACGTTCCAGACCGTGCGCACCCCGAGCAATCAGACCATCTACTCCGCCGACTACGAGGACATGGGAGCGCTGAAGGCCTTCGCGGATGAATGGAAGATCGCGATGCTGGTGGTGCACCACACCCGGAAGATGGGCGACGGCGACGTGTTCAACACCATCAGCGGCTCTAACGGACTCATGGGATGCGCCGATGAGACGATGGTGCTAAAGCTCAAGGCGCGTGGGAGCAGCGGAGCGACGCTTTCCATCACGGGCAGGGACGTCAAGGACCAGGAGTTCAGCGTGAGGTTCGCCAACTGCCGCTGGGAGCTGGTGGAGAAGGTGAGCGACGAAGAGCTCGAGGAGCGGGCGGTGCCCGAAGCGGTGCACGCGGTGGTCAACTTCATACTGGACGGGGTTGCCGATGTTTGGGAGGGGACGGCGACCGAGCTGCTCTCGCTGATCGACTGCGGGGGCGTCCGCGCCAACGTCTTAAGTAAATACCTCAACGAGCATTCGGCGTACATGCGCTCCAAAGGGGTCGCGTTCAGCAAGAAGATGGTCCGGGGCATGAAGGTGAACCATCTCGAGAGGGTGTCGATGGTGTCGCAGATTAGGGTATATGGGTTTTTATCGACACCATCGACACCTTGGGGTCGGCTTCGCATTCGTCGGCCGTCGGAAAGGCGGTGCGTGAGGGGTTCGGCGAGCAGCCCATTGTGTGGATGCATCCTCGATTCCAATGGCGCACTTGCCGAAGAGCCCCGCCTTCCGATGCCGCTGCCGCGCCCTTCGTGCCTGCCATACTAGGCGCGCGTATCAGGTTTAGCAAGTATCCCATTGAAGGGACGCATTTCCGATCCAATGGGTTTTCGTGGATACGCGCGTCGCGGCGGATGCGCATCCATGGGCTCGTCGATCGGGCGTGCATATCTATTTCAGCAAGTAGCCCATGAAAGGGACACATTCCCTATTTCATGGCTCCTTGTGGATACGCACGCCTTCGTCGCGCTTCTCGCGGGGGAGCCCCCGCTGGCCCCTGTCCTCCGATTTTGATGTTGCTTGAAAGACCGTATTCAATATGCGCGTACTCTTGGAGAGGCGATTAGCAGCTCGTTGGGTCAGTTAGGATTGCGAATCGATCTTGCGCACCGCGGAGCGCAGCTTCACTGCAGCGTCGAGCTGCCAAGCGATGTACTCCGGCCAGTGGTCACGGTCGTTGAGGTCCCAGTCCTGTTGGTAGAAGCGCAGGCCGCAGGTTTTGCTCGCTTCGTATGGAGTCGCCTTGATTCCCAGTTCCTGCTCAAGCTCGTCCTGATGGTCAAAAACTGTCTTCCCAAATTCTTTGTCATCGACGACCGTCACCTCGATGCCGACCTTCCTTTGTTGGGCAAGAGCGAGCGGGGCAAGATGATAGCGCGACGATCCGATGTGCACCGTCGTCCAATGCTGTGGCCGTGCTTTCTGCGGCCTCATGTTCTTCGAGAACGTGGGATCAGAAAGCGCCGCGTCGCGGAAGGCCTGCCAGTAATCCAGCTGTAGGCGCTTGATCGGGGTGAGGCCCGATTTCGCCTTCTCCACCCGCGCCCACTCGTTGGGGGATTCGACCACGTTGAACCGCGGCGCGATGGGGGAATCCCCGATACGCCAAGCCTCTATCTCCACAAGGAAGAAAGAGCAGCCGTCGTCGGTATGGGCGTTGAGCCATTCAATAGCCTGACGGTGTTCGTCGCGAGCGTGTGCGACGACCCATATCACCGCGTCGGCGTTCTTTCCCGCAGCGTAGGTGATGATCTTTCCGAGATGGTCGTGGTTGGTGTCTTCCAGTTGGTTTTCGATCAGCACCTTGCGATCAGTTCCCGACTCTTGCGCGAAGATGTCGACGGAGAAGTTGCCTACAGCGCTCTCCGTGTCGACGAGCTCCAGATCGAGCCCGCAAGCCTCTCCGAGCATGCTGAGGCTCTCTTCCTTTGCCAACCATTTCGTGAAATCGAGAGCTTCATGCGGCCATACATCACGAACCGGTACGGATTCGACTTTTCCTAGAACGATTTTTTCCATGGTTCTCATCCTTCTTTGCGTGGTGGGTCGGCGATGGTGTTCAGCTAATCGCCGTTCGTAAGTTCGGCGTAGAGCTTGAACAGGTGGGCAACAATCTTTTCTTCGTCGCCTTGAAAATCGACGCCGTAGGCTGCTTCTACAGCTGCGTCGAGTTCGCGGTGAGCTTTCGCGAGATCAGGGAACATCCATTCGTTGTCGGGGTTATACATATCAGCAAGAGATGCATCTGTGATACTGGTGCGAGCATCCAACACCCTTTGAGCACACTGCTCGATCTTTTCGCGGATTTGTACAGATACAGCGTCTTTTACTGGAACTGATAATTTGTCTTTGGTAACGCCTGGCCATATAAAATTGTTGTAGACAATGGCTCCTGAATACTGATAGTCGCTCTTAAGCCTTCCAGTAATTACACGCATCCATGCATTATGAAACTGTGATAAAAGGATTCCGAATTCGTATAGATTCCCTTCAGGAATCATCAACAGCTTATTGCTTGACATAATTTTCGGCGAAAGAAATGCTGCCGGAATGTATTTCCTTCGTTGGGACGAGACCTCCGGGATGGCAATGTAGTTTTGCTGAGGAATAGCTTCAAAGAAGAAGTGCTGTGGATTATCGGCAGCTTTTCTCGTTGGAGCAGCGGAACTAGCCATTCGCATTTTTCTAACAGCTTCGATTCGCTCCCTTACCAATGGCATTTTTGCGATTTCAGCTATGCTTGCGTCTCCCAAATAGAGGCAAAATCTTTCTTTTCCGTTTATCAGTTCGTATGACCCAAGGAATGGATGGAACCATTTCGCAGCATTTGGCTCCAAGGAAAGAAACTCCTTCATTTCTTCAGGTTTGAAGATGTAGTTACCTCCATCAGTCGGCTTGCAGCCGTTAATCATTTTTGGTGCGTATGTAAGTGGCTTTGCTCGACTGCTTACGAGGATCCATGGAGCATCAATGAGATAAGGATTGATACTCTTTGCTTCATGGTATACGCCACTGCTGTCGTAAATATATTTATGGTTCGATTGATGGGAGGAGAACCCTATAACTACCACGTGAACATGCGCCTGATCAGTTGCCTCATTGTTCCAGACAAACGTTTTCCATGCGAAATCGATGGTTGTATTGAATCTTTCTGAGAGGGTTTGCCATATTGGGTAAACCTGTTCACCAAAAGTGATGCTGTTGGTGGATACGAGAGCTGTTGATATTAGTGGGTTCGATTTCATGGTTTCTGCTGATTTGTAAAACCAGCCAGAGACGTAATCCAATGAAGAGCTTCGCTTAACTTTCTTACCGAAAAGATCTACAATTTCGCTTTTTTGTACTTTGCTGCAGAGGGAAGATCCCACAAATGGCGGGTTGCCCATGATGTAATTGCATTCGCTGGCGGGTAGAACGTCGTCCCAGTCGATGCGCAGGGCGTTGGCCTCGACGATGTTGGCGGAGTCCCGTAGCGGGAAGTCCTCGGCGGAGATGTCGAGCAGCATGTCGGTCTCGTTGTTCGCCTGGAGCTGCGCGATCCAAAGCGCCGTGCGGGCAACGTTGGCTGCGAAATCGTTGATTTCTATGCCGTAGAACTGCGAGAGCGTGACGCGCTCTGTGTCCTCTTCGGTCTCGTCGCCGAGCACCATCTCCACCTGGCCGTCGTTGAGCTCGGAGAGCACGTCGTCCTCCAGGCGTCGAAGCGACAGGTAGGTCTCGGTGAGGAAGTTGCCCGAACCGCACGCGGGGTCGAGGAACTTGAGGGATGAAAGCTTCTTACGGAAGCGGCGTAGGGCGTTCTTCCTTTTGCGCGGCGTTACGCCCTCCTGCGAGCGGATGGAGTCGAGCTCCTCTTGCAGGCCGTCCAGGAACAGCGGGTCTATCACCTTGTGGATGTTCTCTGGGCTGGTGTAGTGCATACCGCCCGAGCGGCGGGTCTCCGGGTTCAGGGTTGACTCGAATATTCCGCCGAAGATGGTGGGGCTGATTTGTGACCAGTCGGTCTGCTGGGACACCTCGAACAGCAGCTTGAACTTTATCTCGTCGGTGAAGTTGGGGATCTCGGATTCCTCCGCGAAAAGCCCCCCGTTGACGTAGGGGAAGGGCTTGACCGACTTGTCGTAGGGGTCGCGCTTTTCGATCGGAGTGTCGAGCGCCTTGAAGAGCCTTTTGAGCGCGACGCGCATGTTCTTTGGCTCGACGTTCCTCAGATAGTTCAAGAGCGCGTCCTTGGGGAAGAGCTCCGCATCCTCGCAGAACAGGCAGAACACCAGGCGCACGCATAGGATGTTGAGGGCCTTCTGGCTCTCTTCGGACTCCGGATCGATATACTGCGCCTGGAGCAGGGCGTGCAGCTCGCCGATGAGGCGGCCCGCCTCCATCGAGACCTGCTTCTCGCGTTCGGATCGGCTGTTGGCGGGGTCGGTGACGAAATCCAGTAGGTGTGGGTTCCGCCCAAGCTCCTCCAAAGTGAACTCGACGTACTTGCCCGCGAGCTCGGCGCGGGGGCACGCGTCGCGGTCGTGCACGCGGAAGGTGGAGAAGTTGCACACCACGACGAAGCGCGGCTGGCGGTTTCGCGGGAAGCTCTCCGCGTAGGTGAGGGCCTGCTCGAAGGGCGTGACCATGCGGCCCTGGCGCTCCTCGGGTTTGTCTAAGTCTATGCCCAACCCCTTCTGTTCGACGATGACCCCTGCGTCCGGGATGAGGCAGTCGATGAAGCCGCCGGAGGCGGTGCGGTACTCGAACCTCACGTTCCGGCTGATGTTCTGCATGCCGACGATCTGCTGTAGGAGCTCCGTCCAGAATACCTGGGCGTCGCCCTTCTCGTATCCGCGCCCACTCCATTCGGCGGCGAACGCGGCCGCGTTTTTCTTCCTTTGCATGCTGTCCATCGACATAGTCCTTGTAATGATCGTTCTTATATTGTTCTTGGTTATATTATATGTGTCGTAATGTGTTTCTCATTTACTCTTTGAATAGTGCAGCCTGTATATTCAATTCGGAGAATGTGCTGATTGATTAGGGGTCTATTAGGAATAATATGAATATGAGACTATCTTGGTTGATGAATGGCTTCATCTGCAGGGAGTTTTATACTCCGTTCGTTGTTGAACGTGACAACGGCTATCTTTCCGATCTTAAGGATCGTTACGACATCATACTCAATCAGGCCGAAAAGGCCGGAGCAGATGGTGATAGCCTGTCTATCATTAAGAGATATCGGAAAAAGATTATCGAGGCACTTCGTAGCTACTACAAAGCCGATGTTGTGAAATGCAATACAATCATCAAAAACTTGGTGTCGGATGTCAGCTCCGATTCCTTTGCGGTTGCTAAGTTGAATGAGAGTTGGGCTTTTCCTGGGTGTAGGACTCGGGAGCTGCAATTCTTTCGGTCGAGGACTGGGAACCCTTCTCGCGCTTACACGGCAAAAGATATGCTGCATTTGCCGAAGAGCCTAAGGTCTAAGACCGGAAGCTACAGGTTTAGTATTCCCGGCAGTCCGAGTTACTATCTCGCCAATTCCTCGTATGGATGCTGGATAGAAACGGGGCGTCCGCCGGAAATCAATTTTAATGTCTCGCCAGTGGTCCTAGATGGCACACAGAAAATACTTAATTTAGCAATCAACGTGAGAGATTTCAGTGGTTTGAACGATCTCGATGCGGAGCGCGTTCATTGCTGGCTGAAGCTATTTATGCTCATGATGGCAACTTCGTACAGGGTTAATGAAGCTGACAGGACGTTTAAGTCTGAGTATATCGTCTCTCAGGCAATAATGATGGCGTGTAAAAAACTCGGCTTTGACGGAGTTGCCTATTATTCTCGTCGTGTAACAGATGACGTATTTGCGCTTTGTGCCATCAATCTCGCCCTTTTTGTAGATTATGATCTTAATGGAGAGTACTCTCAGCTCGTTAAACATATGAAAATAGATGATTCCTTCAACTATGCTCTATACAAACAACTATTACCTTCGTTGAAGTATCAACACTATGCGTTGCGATCCACTGACAACGCTTTCATAACGAATATCGGCAGTTACGATAGGCAACATCCATATAGTGAAACAGAATTCTTTGAATTCGATCGATATCTTTTTTCAACATGGCAGAGCAAGAGAAACGGGAAGGGGAAAGACAGTCTTCC
>JABLTK010047483.1_pt1 | contig 13581 bp, 17 predicted proteins | sample 7160131 | NCBI WGS metagenome assembly JABLTK01 (sample SAMN14651221, study PRJNA627086) | human gut metagenome | isolation source: feces | host: Homo sapiens
CAAAACAACACCAACTCCCCCAAACCTGAAAAAAAAAACCACGACTCCATTGGACAAACTTCTACCTCCTCAACCTGAAGAACCTCAAACGGAACGATCATCTGTTCAAGTGGAAGGTGAACAATTGCGTCCTGGACAAGCTATTACGATGGAAGTGAAGACAAAGGTACTACAGAAGCGAATGGAAAAGAAGGAAGAAGTGTTTATTCCTTCATTAGCTCAAATTGAACGGATCTCTGGTCATACTAGAAACGGTGCACCTGCCTGTTTCGTATCATTGTGAATCGAGTATAAGGATAGATTTGTGGTCGACAATTCCGTGATGAAGCACAATTCAAAAGGCATGTTTCTGAGTCTCGACTCCATAGGGTGAACTATAGATTGGATATTGATCATAGAGACAACTCCATGAATGGGAAAAGTATCATAAGGATCCATCGGTGGATGTAGAAATGATTGAATCCTATAATCATTAGTACAAGGATAGAGCAGAAGAACGAAGGAGAAAGGTTGGTAGTACAGCCATTAGTAATCCGAACAAGCCTGCAATTCAACCAGTTTCATACACTTCAGTTCTTGCAACCACTGAGAGTACTGTTCCAGGATTTATAGAACCACCTTCTGTTATTCCTTCAGCAGCACCTGGTCCTTCTGTTGGTCAGATGCTATTAGCCAAAGACGGTTGGTTAAAAAAGCATCAAGACGAGGATTCGTCTGTTCCATTGCCAGGTACTGTGGGCCATCGAAGAGGAGGATTGGGTTTTGATTCTAGGGAAACACAGCGTTCTGAGATTATGAAGAAGACTTTGGATAGACTAAACAAGTTGTAATCTGTTTTAAAGAAACAAATGAAATGCTATTCTCATTATTACGAATTAAGGAATTCTCTAGTCGTTTTCGTTTGGTTGAACGATGTTTCTGAACCAATATGATACCAATGAGAAATACAATGAGAGCAATTACAATAATCACAGAAAAGACGATCACACTTACTAAAGACTAAAACTCATTTCATTTCAAGTACCTAAGGACCATAATCCGATGACATCCCATTCCCATACACATTTCTTATCCTTTGTGAATCTATTGGGAACGATAGGAACTTTTCCCTCTATGTTTTAGTGACTGAGATTCAATTCGTACCCATCTCAATTGTTTCAGTGGATGTTCTGCCGATTTGTTCCTTTACATAATAGAAAGGATCCGTAGTCATATTACAATGATGCTTCCTAAACAGTTATTGTTCTCTACAAGTCTCACGTCACATCAGCATACTTCTTTTGAAAGATGGGATCACATTTATCAGCATAGAGTTTCGCTTCAGTTTTGTTATCGATTTTGAACCAAACTGATTCGCATGTATTTTTACATCTATATCCTGTCTCAACTTTACTGCAATTAGAGAGAACATAACTATGTGTAAATATCAGTTAACAGTATTACTGATAATAATAAGAATACATACTGCAATTCCTACCATAAGGCCTCTCCACGATGATTTCATCTCTGCTATGAGGAATTCCCTTCTTATTAACATAGATTTGATAATAGAAGTCATCTATGTAATTATCCAACGAATTGAACCAAACGGCTTTTATCAATGGCTACTCCAAATCGATAACACTTATCAGTATAACTGTATTTAGAAACTGCTAAACAGAAACAGCAAGCAATAACAAAAAGAAGAGATTTCATAGTTAAATAGTAATGATTCTTATTTGAATATGATGACGCAGGAACATTAGTCTATTAGAATTCTATGTTAACAATGATTAGAACACAAACAAATCATCTTTGTTTCAATTCAAATAATATGAATAACATGTATATTTTACTCAAAGAAACAAATGAAATATGAGACTCCTGTTTATGAAGCAAACAATTCTCTAATCGTTTTCGTTTTGTTGAACGATGTTTCTGAACCAAGATGATACCAATGATGAATACAATCAGTAAGATTACAATAATCACAGAAACGATAATGACAGTTACTAGGTATCAATTCACGTTTCATATCAATTACCTAAGGACCACAATCCAATAACATCCCATTCCCATACACATTTCTTATCCTTTACATATCCCTCAGGTGCAATAGGAACCTTTCCATCTACTGTTCAGTAACTGGACTCAATTCGTACCCATCTCAATTGTACTTGTAGTTGTTGTGCCAATTTGCTGTCTGATAATATAGAAGGGATCCATTGTCATATTACAATTATGTTTCCTATAATTAACTATTTTCAATAAACCCCACGTTATGTCACCATACTTCTTTTGAAAGATGGGATCACACTTCTCTACAAAAGTTTTCGCTTCGGTTTTGTTCTCGATTTTGAACCATACTGATTCGCATGTACTCTTGCATGTATATCCTGCATCAACTTTACTGCAATCAGAGAGAACATAACTAGAGATCATGTAGAATAGTTATTATTACTGATAGTAGTACGAACATGACATAATACGAGAGCTTCCCAGGCTTTGAAAGACGATATAGTCTCTACTATGAGGTATTCCATGCATATTAAAATAGAATTGATAGTATGGTCTGACTGTCAAGTTACATAAAGAAAAAAGAACGTACAGAAACTCTCTTCAGGTCCTTTGAATCGATAACATTTATCGGTATAACTGTACTCCGAAACTGCTAAACAGAAACAGCAGAGAAGAATTACAAAATAACTTGCCTTCATCATACGAATAAACGATTTGTAACCATACCTTATCATGACACAGACGATTAGTTCTAATAGAATTCATCAGTCATTAAGACCGCGGGAATCTGTTATTGTATTGTATCTCTGTGATTGCAAGAATAGTGCGTTCTCTCGCCACATATGGAGATCTTTGTTAGAACCATTCTGTTAATCCAAGTTAGAATAACGAAAGGAGATCATTTCTGTATAGAGCCGAATCCCCTTTATATTTGGCCATAGAGTGTTGCATGAGTCCACAACTCAAGAAATTTGAATTGGGTCAAGAATCTACATGAGTGTCTTTGTCAGACATATATATGGTATCATAATGCTGGATTCAGATCTGATAGCACTCACAAATCTGAACGTCACTTGCTCAAAGAAACAAATTACACATTAGGTTCATTTCCATGAATCAAAGAGTTCTCTAGGCGTTTTCGTTTTGTTGAACGATGTTTCTGAACCAAGACAATGGCAATGATGAATACAATCAGTAAGATTACAATAATCACAGAGATGACGATCACAGTTACTAGATATCAATTCATGTTTCATATCAATTACCTAAAGACCACAATCCAATAACATCCCATTCCCATACACATTTCTTATCTTCTGTGTATCCCTCAGGAGCAAGAGCCACTTTCCCTTCTGTCGATAAATTAAATTAATTCATTTCTTACTCATCTCAATGATTTCAGTAGTTGTTTTGCCAATCTGTTGAATAATAAAACCAAAAGGATCCATGGAACCGGTACAATTATGTTTCCTATTTTTTACTCTCTTCAGTAAATCCCACGTTATGTCACCATACTTCACTTGAAAGATTGGATCACAATACTTAACATAATAATCGGCTTCGGTTTTGTTATCGATTTTGAACCAAACAGAATCACATGTACTTAGACACTGATATCCTGCGTCCACTGCATTGCAGTCAGAAAGAACATAACTAGAACTTAACTCCATTCATATATTTCACTGATAGTAGTACGAAAACATACTGTAATTATACAAATATGACCTCTCAACATTGATCTTATCTCTGCTATGAGGAATTCCTTTCCTGTTTACATAAACTTGATAATAGGTATCCTCTATATAGTGATAAACTGATTGAAAGCAAACTCCTGTAATCGACTGCCTTTCCAAATCGATAACATTTATCAGTGTAACTGTATTTTGAAGCAGCTAAATAGAAACAGAAAATAATAACAAGAAAACACTTCATTTCAAAAATAAATATGATCTTGTTTCCGAAGTCAGGCGCTCTTTCCTTCATTGTTCTATAATAATCATGAAATGTTAGGCAGCTTAACTACTAAACATATGGAGTTTCATCATTTGATCGGATGACTCATCTTATAGTATTCTCCCATTATATGGATTTTTTAGTCTCAATGTAGCCCTCTAACATTGCAACAAACGGAAATGTGAGTATAGACACAAGGAAGCAAGGGCAAACTCGAGTAACAAAGCAAAATTGTAAAATGTGAAACTAGACTCAAAATAACAATTAACTGACCTAGTTATTATTTGTATCGTGAATAACAGATGTAATATCACCGACTAAACGAACAGTCAATCGTATATACGGTTATTAAATGACATTGTTATGAGCTAACTTGCTATAATATATTTTCATCACTACAATCGGAAAATAAACGAATAGATTTCAATAATCAAAAGGAGAGATTAGATCATGCTTTTGGAATACAGAAATAGACTTGTTTTCCGTATTCCTTGTCTTCATGTTTTCTCCTTAGTTTTAGATCATTTGTGCAACCTGATTTCCCTAGAATGAAGTACACAAATTGGGTCGAGTTTAAGATTGCTGCTATGACATTATTCCTTCATAATCCTGAGATCGTTGATGGTTCCTTGTATGGATTAGTATTTAGTTCCGTTACAATGTAAAGTATGCTGAGCACAAAAAGGATGTTACTGTGAGTTGTACTGATAATGATATAGTAATCGAGATGTTTTGATATGATTTATAGCACATTGAGTTTCATACATCGCAACATAATGATCTACGAAAAATTGACCAGTTAGTTCAGTGGGTCATTGCAAAAACTGCTTCTGATTTGAGTTATGAAGAATGTAACAGTACATGAAGATTATTATGCCCTAGTAACAAAAGTAGTACGTAGTGAAATTGAAGATGAGAAGCAGAAGCGTAGTAATGCCAATTAACAATTGTTTGTAACAAATCATGAGAAATCACTGTAAACAAATACATATAATTATTCCTCCTCCATCTTTGAGTTCTCTTCAGGCTTCTCCTCCTCTTCCATCTTACCACTATCCTTTTCTCCAGACTTCTCTTTCTCTTCTGGTTTCTTTCCTTCATCTTCTTCCTTCTTCTCTTCACTCTTCTTCTCCTCTGGTTTCTTCTCTTCTTCCTTTGGCTTTGGCTTTGGCTTGCTCATTACCTTGTTGTATAGATTATCCACATTACGGATACGATCAGAACAATCCGAACACTTCAAAACAGGATCCTCTGTTAGGGCCAGTTCTGCTTGTGCACTGAGCATCTTTTCTAACCATGCCTTGCTCTCAGCAATCAAATCACGTATAGGTTTCCGTTCTTCAGGAGTGATGTGATCATACTTCTCATTCGGAGTATCTAACAGACGAGTCAACGACTCCAAACGCTGCGACAACTGTGTAACAGCTTCTGGACGATTCTGACTCTCGGTATAACGGTTCACCACAGGATCTCCAACCGTCTTCAACTCCTGTAAACGAGCCACAAAGGTATCACGAGAGGCGTTGTAGCCTTCGTCATCATACAACCAGCTCTCGGCAGCATCAAGTTTCGTCAGGAAGGATTGTCGTATCTCTTCAGCAATGTAAGCTTTGTACATGCTGTTCACACGATCACGCATATTGTATACATATCCCTCCAGATCATTCTTTGCCTCATTCCGAAGACGAATATCAGCATCTTTCTGAAGCATCTGCTTCTCTGTTTGTTCAGCTGCACGAATCTGGTCCACACTCAGACCTGTGAAAACACTTTGTGACTGAAGACTGTCTGTCGAATACTTTACCTCAGGCTTCTTAGGAGCCTCTTCTTTCTTAGCCTCTTCCTTGGGTGTCTCCTTCTTAGTTTCATCTCCCTTCTCCTCCTCTTTTGGAGCCTCTTTAGGAGATTCTTTAGGAGCCTCTTCCTTCTTCTCTTCTCCCTCCACTTCCATTGACTCCTCCTTCTTTTCAGGTTCAGGAGGCAGTGCAATCTTCACAGAAGCATTATATAAATAACACAAGCCATGAGCATCAAAGCAGAAATTCACAAATACCACTGGATCCTCCGCCGTTTTCATTTTCTCCGTTGCCTTCACCACAGTCTCAGCAATGAGAGGACGGGAACCAGGCATCATAATATCTAAACTCTCGGGACTATACTCCAAACGAAGTTTAATATCCTCCTTTGTGTGATACGTGATACGACGATAAGATGGGAATGTATCACCCTTCTTATATAACTCCAGATCCTGTGTCTGACCATTTACTTCTGAGTGGCAACGAATCCAATATGGAACCACATCCACAATCTCATAAGCCTTCACACGAATACGGGGAGAAAGAATAGCACACTGCATAGCACAACCACGAGCTACAGTCTCATCCATATTCAACGTTGTCGACAATCCATCAAGATTCCGTCCAAGAGCCTGAGCTAAAGCAGACTTCATCTGAGGTACACGCATACCTCCTCCAATAATCTCACAGATAAAGTTATCATTCACGGTTAATCCAGCCTCCTTCAGAGCTCGCAAAGCGACTTCCTGAAGTCGATCAGGAAGTTTCTTCTCGCTACACATATCTTGGAAATCATGCAATGTTAACTCAGATTGATAATCCCGATCATCATGCAGACACTCAATATAAATAGGAGTTTTGTTCACACCAGCAGGTGAAAGAGTTTTCTTTACCTTCTCAGCAGCTACCATCAACTTTGCCATTGAACGAGGAGAAGAACGAGGATCACTCTTGTACTTGGCAATAAAACCCTTTGCAATGAAATCGGCAATAGCCTCATCGCAGCAGCGAGAACCCAAATGACGATCATAGGCACAAGATAGAATCTGAACCTTGCCTGTCGTAAAAGCAGCTACAGTTGCATGTGTGGCTGTGTAACCCATGTCCACAAAAAGAACGTGAACAGGCTTATCACTGAACTCACCCTTCAGATTACGGAATATACCATAGTCCAGAGCACTAGCTACATTCTCGTTAATCAGACGAAGACACTTCACTCCTGCAATCTGTGAAGCATGATACATGGCACGTCGTTGCGTGTCATTCCAGAAAGGAGGGACCTATACAATTACTACTGCTCATGAAAGTTTACCGAAATTACAACCTCAGCTTTTCCAGAAGTTTTACTTCCCTTCTGAGCAAGAACAGCACAATGATTCAACAGAATGGCAGTAATCTGCTCGGGAGTAAAGGTACGCTGCTGTCCGTCATAGTACACTTCAATACCAATATGGTCATCTTCCAAAGGAACCAACTTGAAAGGAAGTTTCTTCATCTCTTCTTGAACCTCGGGATCGTGGAAATTCTTACCGAGGAGACTCTTCATCATGTATGGAGTATTCTTAGCATTCGAGCGGAGCTATCCCTCAAACATAATCAAATCAACTTACCAGAGGTTCAGCATGCTCACCAATGAAACGCTCTTGATCTTGGAAAGAAACAATGGAACTACGATATCAAATGGATTGAAAACAATTACGGTGTTCGTCTCTTTGAATTGTCGTTCAAAATAATATCAATACCACCACGTCCAGGAGCGGCTCCCATTCCTCCTGCCTGTCCGATAACACAAGCGTCACTTCCGAAGTCAATACCCAGAACAGACATTTTAACAGTTTTGTACGCCTTAAAGATAAGAAATTATGCAAATAAAAGTGGGACAACTTTGGAACATTCTCGAAATCCCCCTATTTCGCACTCTATTAATCTGTTAACAGCACCTCTCTATGAAACATCCCTCAAAGGAGTTTCGCACATACTATGATTCCAAACAGAGAATTGTGCTTAAAGAAACAGAATACTATTTTACAGATTACGAGGACTTCATGGAAACAAGAAACTCAAGGACATAGTCTAGAGCATCAGCAGTCATGACATCACTTGAGATAGTATAGTTCAAATCATCATTCTACGAATTCAAGTGTTTTAAACTGGTCCAAACAAGAATTAGGCATTCTGGACACACAGTCTGCAGAATGTTAAAAACACAGTCTTTAACTTCGGCGGAAGAATTAGTAATCTCTCGTAGTAGCTGGTCAATTCGACTTTCTGTTTTCCTAGAAATCACAGCTCTTGTTCAATCAGTACACAGTGGCCAATTTGAAAGCAAAATCTACCCATTAGGCATTACAGTGATTCAGCTACCAAACAAATTACGTTCTTTTACCAATGCCTCAAATTCCTCCATAAACTTCTTTCCTGTATCATAAAGTGGTGTAGCTTCCTATAGTGACACAAAAATCTCACTAAGTACTAGATTATATGTCATACAGTTCCGATATACGAGTCTCATATCAATAATATATTCTGCTGGTGTTTTATAGTACTCTTTCTTCAGTTTCCTCTACTCTGAAGTACAAACAACAGGAATACATCAATTGTACCCAAATCCATTGGTTGTTTGATCACTGTTGGATAATCGAGGAGACCCAGCTCTTTCCAATTTACTGGAGAACGGAAATCGACTAGAATAGAAGATCTCAAAACAACCCCATACCATAGTCAGGATTCTCTAGAAACAACTGGTGAATCTCTTTACATAGAGAAAACTTGTCTTCCATTCGTATTTGTTGAGATAAAGTGATTGTTGAAAACAAACCCAAATTAGGTTGTAGAATATCAAGCAATTCTGGATGGCAGAATATTAATCTATTTGTTGATGACAGAAATCCAAGGGAATTTGTTCAAAACCACAAATCGCTTGTATTGAGTAGATACACATCCTATCATGCCTCCAAAGAAGAGAGAGATGTCAAAGAACGAAATGAAAAAGGTCGAGAAGTTCGTGGAAGATAAGACCTTTGGCTTGAAGAACAAGAATAAAAGTAGTCTTCATAACATTGTGATACTATCATAGGTAAGAAAGTCCAGGAATATGTGCAGAACGTAAAGAAGGTGTACACAGGAAAGGTTCGTTTCTGTATTATCTCTCACGATTAGGATGCAAAGTCCGAAGAACTGAGACGTCGAGAGGTGAGAGTTTAGGCAAGTTGATGATTTGTAGGCCAAAAAGATGCGTGATGCCAAGAAAGAGCAAGAGAAGGAGCTTAGCGATCTGTTCAAAGCTGTTATTACGGCCCCTAAGGTACTGGTTTGCGACCTCCGTAACTCCTAGCTTGCTTTCGGTGAAGATCCTAAATCAGTTCTCTGTCCTTTCTTCAAAGCAGGACGTTGTGATAAGGGTGACAGATGTAAATACAGTCATGATCTGAATCTCAACACGCGAAAATCAGCAAAGAAGGATATTCATACGGATCATCGCGATGAAAAGGCACAAGAAACGAATGCCGATTGGGATCGAGACAAATTGGAAGAAGTGTTGCGTCAGAAGGAAGGAAAACGTCCTCAGACGACAACCAAAATTGTCTGCAAATACTTCTTGGATGCTATTGAGAAGGAGTGTTATGGCTGGTTCTGGCAATGTCCGAATGGTCCTGAGTACAAGAAAGTGTCCTCTCTCATCACTAGTTGCAAATATCGTCATGCTCTTCCTGAGGGATATGTGTACAAGAGTCGTGCTGAACGTGAGGCAGAAGCGGCAATGCGTGAAGCAGATCGAGCTCAAGATAAGAACATGATGCGATTGGAGAACATTGAATATCTGGTATCACTGAGAAGGAGATATGAATAGTAGAGATCACAGTTGCCTCATACCAATCTGACTCCTGTTACTCCCGAGACTTTTGCTAAGTGGAAACAAGAACGGATGGAGCGTAAGAAGGTACAGAGATACGAAAAGAACTAATTCATAGAAAGAGAAGGAAGAAATTGAGAAGGCGAGCGAGAAAAAGAAGGTTAGTTCCAAGGAAGCTCGTCTTCTCAGTGGTCGTGCCTTGTTCATTTTCAATCCAAATCTGTTCGTTGATGATGAAGGAGCTGCTGAGAACAAGGAGTATGAAGTTGTGGATCCCAGTAAGTGTAGCTGGATGGAATCACAAGTAGTGGAGGAAGAGGAGAATGCAAAGGAAGGAAAAGAAGAAGTTGTCAATATTGCAGAGGCTGCTGAAGCCGCTGCTGCTGCAGCTGAAGCTGCTGGAGAAGGTGAAGCAGAAGAGGAGGAAGTGAAGATTTCATTGACAGTGTTTGCAGATGAAGATTTGGAGGATTTGCCTTCGGATGATGAGGATGAAGGAGAAACACAGAAGGAGAAAGAACCTCCTTCGCAATTAACTACTCAACCATCATAGTCAAATGATACTAGTGTTTGTTATGAGATGTATGAGTAGTGAAGATTAAATTGTGAAAGAAATACGTAGGAATACAGAAGGTGGATGGAATTCTTGGATTTGTTCCGTTGGCAGTGATGACAGAGATAACCATGAAGTGAGCGCCTTGATGGCAGCACCTAATGACGGTTATACTTGATCTCTGAGCCTGGTTATGGATCATTCTTTGCTTATCTAACGTTGTTACATTCAGCATGAAATAACGATGGAATAGATTATAGGTAGTTTTCTGCTATACATTCTTCATCTACTTTGGTTTTGTGTTTAGAAATGAATAGTTCATATGTGGATATCCAAATGACCATGAGCCGGATACAAGAACTTGAAGCCACGGTACAAAGAGGTTGGATGACTTAATTCGCAGCTTGATGTGCTCCATGAACAGAAGAATAAAAGCTTAATTGCTTTACGGAGGCTAAGGAACCAACAAGAGAAGGGGGTCTATTTCTGCGGAGGATCTTTTTTTCAAAAGATGGACAGAAAGTCTGTGCTAAAATCGATCGAAGAGTGTTGGAAATGATGGTAAGTCTTACATGTAGTAATGGAGAAGATTGACCACAATATCACTGTTAACCGTGAAGAATATGACTCACTGGTGAAGAAATTGCAAATAACGGGAATCTATGGAATGTACATTGTTGCTTCCAAACAAGTCAATAGACCTGACAATTGTTCCGTCGATTCCTCTTTGTATCCACAAGACACTGATAACTCTTGATATACTTCATATGTTCTTCGATACGACCACAAGGGAAATGATAGCACTCTCCACAGTTCTGAATCCGCTGAGTGTATTCCTTAGGAAAGATCAATTTGAACTCCTTCTGTTCAGTACTCGTCCAAATATCGTAGTAAATCTGGTTGTGCTCACGCCACACCTGGAAACGAGGATCATTATCTATCTGAAAGAAATGATCACGCATTTGATCATTTGATAAAACCTATCAATGAACCTTCTCAAGGATTCCAACCATGGTGTTATGCGAAGACGACATTGCTGCATACATCCAATACCAATCATCATTATTCCCCTTCACTACTTTATACGCAAGTCCTTTTTCCAACCACGACTAGTTGTCATTCATCTTCTACAACCCACCTCAGGAAGAGTCGTATAATCCTTTCCAAAATGGTGTTCATGAAGAACAATTAGAATTTTGTATCCTTGGGAGATCAAATAGGTAGCCAGCATATCAATTTGGTTGTAGTCAAAACTACCTCCTTCAAAATTCTGTTTGTAATGAGCAATATTGGCTCCATCTAGCAGAATATCATAAGGTCCTTTCTTTTTCAAAAACTCCTTAAACTCGAGAAAATTCTTCAATCGATCTGGACCACTCTCCTTTGATCCTATAGATTGCAATTTCATCGATTTTCTACTTGATTCAATAAGTCTCTCCACTTTCTGGGCAATGTCCCGTTTGTCAGTAACGGATAAGGTTAGCTTACTCATTGTACTACCGCAGACACTACAAACTCCAGAGCTAAGAATCTGACATTCACGTAACACCCAACGAGGATTCCTAGACATTACTGTGAATATGAACAATGACAAAAATGAAAATCGTTGCAATACCTCAATGGATTCCTCTGTTTGCAACACTTCCACCTCTTTCAGCATTTCATTCAATGAACGAATGAACTGATCTGGATTGGAACCATTGATACATGCATTTAATATGTAGCAGTAGACACTCTCATCAAATTCAATCCCATGGCTACGCATATGATCACACAACTCTGTTAGTAATGTTAAATCTCCTCTCTTTGAAACACTCTTCAGTAGTGGCAGATAATCACGACAACTACTCGTTACAATTCCACCCAAGTGTTACCGGATCTGCAAACCCTTTTCAAGAATCAAATTCACATACTTCAGTGCTTCTTTCTCCTCGCATATGCCAGCAAAGAACTGAATAATGCCTATACGTCGATTCATCCCAAAATTCGTACACACATATGCATTCTCAGGAATTTCAATGTTCCGACTAGAAAGTAAAGAGAGCCATTTATCCAAATATAAAACATCCTCCTTCTTTGATAGCGAGCGGAACAAAGGAGCAAGAACATCTGGCTTGATCCCATCAACCGCCTTTAAATACTCTGAGAATGCATTATCTGTTTCTACTGCATCTCTTCTCTTCATGGCTTCCACAACCTTTCCATAGGCCATATTTGCTTTCCTTCGCTGCAGTTTCTACCCCATTACAGCTCTTCAAATAATATAATTACTTGTTGTTTCCGCTGCTCCATTGATTCCTGGACTCTATCAAGTTCGTCAGCTGAGCGCTTCACTTGTTTTGACCTATCCGTAGTTTCTTCCATGAACCAAACACTAAGAAGAAATGGCAGTTTTGTTTTTGTTGGAGTATGGCAACCACTGTTATTCCTCTCGGTAAACAAAAATACCTTAGAATCATTATAATATAGAACTTGTGGATAAAAGCATCGGCTCACGCATTACAATCGTTACAAAGGGTGATATCGAATTTTCTGGTATTTTGAGGGGATTTGATGACTATTTAACTATGGTTCTTGAAGATGTAACCGAATTGTTCATTTCTTCTTGTCTTTGTTTATTGTGTAGAAGATATACTGCTGATGGTATGAAGAGTACAAAGATTAGTCAAGCTCTTGTCAATGGCAAGAACGTGTGTATGGTAGATAGTGTTTGAAATATTTCACAGTAGCTCATCCCTGGTGGAATTTAATCATTTCCTTAGTACAAAGTCCTGTTATGATATGTGACATGGAATCAGTTTTCTTTGATGTTTCTTTCGTTAGAAATCAATCACTCGTACACTTTTTATATCCTATATAATTATTAATTTGTCTAATGCCATATTATCAGTACACTTCAGATTATTGTAGATTCTGCCGTGATTAACTGTGTAAAGCAAAAAAGCATTCGTTCATGTCTATCTACGATATTGAAGAGACTATTGCACTGGATTTGGGAACAAGCAATTCTTGTTGCTACTACTCTAAGGAAGGACACATTCACATTTTGCAATCTGAGAATGGAGAATATACTATACCTTCTGTTTTGAGATTTATGGATGATGGGATTCTAATCGGAAGACTTGCAAAGCAGCATATTGGAAAACCGGATACAGCCTTCGAACTCAAACGAATATTGGGAAGAAAGTATGATGATCCTGTTGTTCAAGAGTGTATCAAGTCATGGTCCTTCACTATTGAGGCAAACGAGAAAGGACTTCCAGTAGCCGTTCTCAAATCAAAGAACGAGACATTCAAATTGAAACCTGTGGACTTCTACACTTATCTCATCAACTATTTTAAAGAACAGGTTGAAAAGAAGATCGAACGAAAAGTCAAGAGCATCATTCTTACTGTTCCTGCATACTTTGGAGAACATCAAAGAAAAG
>JABLTK010069938.1_pt1 | contig 13576 bp, 14 predicted proteins | sample 7160131 | NCBI WGS metagenome assembly JABLTK01 (sample SAMN14651221, study PRJNA627086) | human gut metagenome | isolation source: feces | host: Homo sapiens
ATTGTACTCATTTCAATCGATACTGCACCTCTATCTCATTCATCTAGTATCCTTCACATTGAGTGGATATGACTGAATAACATAAGAATCTATACATAACCTTACCAGCGCTAAATATCCTAACACACTCTTACTATCTAACCAATTAATCCTCAGATTCGTCACAGAAATACCATTATATTTCCGGATATCGGACGAAAATTAGATGTAGAACATGAAGTAATGAAGATTTTGATGGATGCAGTGAAGTGATGATATCTTTCAGATTTGAGGTCAGAAATGGAGAGTCAACCAAAAACCATTTGATACTCAAAATCCAAAGAATTGTCATATGTTTGATAAGCGAACATGACAACTGATATTAACGCTATTCTTGATCGGTTATCATATGTTCATGCTTGTTATTCGGATCCAGACTGTCTTGTTTTTGAGATGATGAAGTTGTCTCCAGAAAGCATTGATTGTCTATTCCCAACAGAAAAACAACCTATGTACATGTATATGGAGTTTCTGAAGGATAGTTTGTCATCCCTGTTTGATACTGTGTCTTCTCTTGGCCAGTTCCCATTTAGTGAAAGCCCATTTAGTCGAATCAATTTTTTGCAACAGTTGTTGTATGAAGCGGATTATGATTCTTATCCAGTATCTGCTCAACGGTTGTATGAAGTATTGTTGATTGTAGCATTTGATTCAGAGTGAATTTGTCGAGTGGAAAACACTTCCTTCCAAGAAAGCTATCAAGACCAGTTTGGTAGATCCACATTTATATAAACTCTTTGGTCAGGTCCGCTATGTCTATTATAAACCTCGTTGTGCTGTAATTGTCGAACTTGTTGTTGATGAGTAGCGATTTGAGTTGAGCACACGGATTGTTGCATGTGCAGCATGTGATACTCTTCGTGAAGTCCTTTCTGCTTTGCAGAAGGATCGAGAATCACTTTCAGTAGAGGCTCTGAAGATTCAAGATAAAGCGATTCGATCTTTGATTGTTTGACGTTTCTATTTGCATCTTATCTCTAGGATCATATATTGAGACCTTTAGTAGAAGCATTGGCGAGTGAATGTCAGCAAGTGAGTATTGAGAGTTGGGTTTAGATATAGCAATTGGTGCATATTTATAGTTGATGTGTTTATTAGCAAACAATATAACTAAATGGAACGGTCTCTGTTGAATTGTGTTTGATTCCCTTCCTATGAATTCATAACAAAATGACATACATGAAAATAAATCTCGGTTTGAGTTACATTGGAAATGGTAAACACATCCCCACAAAGTGGAGACAAACGAGTCAGTGGACCAATCAGAAGACTATTCAATCGAAGTTCTCCTTTCATATAGAATCCAGAAACACTTCCATTGGCATCAAGTTCATTCCCTATTAACAGAAATTCGCAACAGGACACTGCAAAAATGGAAGCTTCTTTAACTCCAGAAAAGGAGTGATTCTGCTGAAACTGGAAAGAATCGGTGAAAACAAGGAAACGACAAGATGTGAACACTAAAAATGTTTTTTGGATCTCACAAGTAGCTATAATAGGCTCAGATACAAAAATGCTGTGTGATCCTCTGATTCTACAAATGATACATTCAATAAGATGATACAATGTATGTGAATAGGTAGGATGCGAACAAATGAGCCATGGCAGTTTTGGTACTGCATTCTTTCGACTGAGGTGATGAACAGCTGATTGATGTTCATTCTCGATGAACACTTGAAACTTATACAAGAACCGATTTGTGAGTCCATAGAATGAGAGAAGAGAATGAGAAGCAACTACAGCTATTCCGCGGAAGAAATCATCAAATATGAAATGTGATAGCATGATTTCTATTGACTAAAAAAGGACTGAAATGTGTCACCCATTGTTCTGTCGAATATCAATAATTCCTTTCCCACTGCTCGTGAAACGATATAGACTTGTTTTTCTGAACAATACTGAATAAATGAACCACAGTAATCTACCAATCAACAAGAGATTGAATTCTAACCAGAGACATTTCCCTCCTTTAAAGAAACTGGGAAATGTTTCTGCTCCAATCCACTCTTGACATTGCCGTAATAGATATCTCCTTCCCAGGTTGCTATATGTAACGAATCAACCATCCATACTGATTGCTATGTTGGGATAATCCTGGATCGTCATTCCAGTGATCCGGAGTGTCGAAATCGATATGATTCCACAGTATTCTAACCGACAAGAAGAAACCACTTTCCATTGACTAATCGAGCCATCTATGATTACAACAACCTATATTTACTACCCAACATAGCAGTACAAAGCAAAGGACCTTTGGGAGAATAGTCAACAAGACTACAGCGAACAGTGGTATTAATGGGTTGGATCATGAATGCGTGACTGAGAGAATTAAAGAAACCAACAGACAGAGTAATTCCACCATACAACACAACAAGATATGCTACCAATCAAGAAACGCAACTATGCCAAACATTCATGATCTAAATGGAATATGCGAATAGAAGAGACATCTATGGGACGTGGAAACGATACTGTCTCACGATCTGCAAACAAATCCACTGAATCTGTTGATGAACACAAATTTCCTTCCCTTCGTATCAACAAATCTACTGAAGAAGTGGATACTCTGGCAATCACAACTCCATCCTCACTTGTATCCACAGCAATAGAACCCTCAATAGCGCGTATTTCCTTTCCATCTTCCAACTGTAACATATGAAAAGCATCAGTCATTCCAATGTAACCAATCTTAGATTCCTGACATGCAATTGCCATGTTGTAAAGCGATGGTTTTATACATGGAGAGACTTCCTGGCATACAACAAACATGAATGACTATCGAGTGATCAGTGAAAGTAATATAAACTGTACCAGTTCGGTCACGAAGGAATCAACATTAACAATCTTCTCAATCAAGAGAAAAATGAGCTGACAGAAAAAGGCCCAATTTTGTTGCTGCTTTCAATATCTCGCTAATACTTATCGAGGAACTATGAGTAATGCTGAAGTGAAGAAAGTAATTCTTTTGTACCCCATTGATCACTATCAGAAGATTACTGCTTTACTGAAAGCCAAGAAATACAAGGAAGTAGTAGATACTTGTGATATCGTTATTGTAAATGACTATTTTTATGCATAGGAGAGAATGAAGGGAAAAAATAGTTTGTTTGTGGCTTATTCAACGGGAGTTGCATATTTTTCTCTTGAAAATGTACATTTCTGTATTATTGACAATAAATATTAGTATGCGAAAGCCAAAACTGCTTTTGAGAGTGCATTGAACTATGATGCTGAACATATGAATTCGCTTCGGTATTTATCAGAAATTGGAATCCGAATGGATGATTCAAAGCTGACAAAATTGTATTTGAGCAAGATCATTGCTAAGGAAAAGAGAGATCAGTCTCCTGATCTCGTCCGAGATTACAAAAAGTTGCTTAAAGTCTATGATTCGGTATGGACTAGAGGTAGGGTTCATAGTTAGGAAGGAAATAGTAAAGAGGTGGTAGCAATTCTCCAGGAGATTCTCTTCATTCCTGATTTGTCGCATGAGAATCGAGACGGTGCTTTACTCAAGTATTCGGAGTATCTAGTAATCACTCGGAACTGAGTTCATGAACAGGATTTCCTCTCAATTTCGACACAAAGAGATGTAGAATTAGGATTGGAGATTCTTCAACTTATGTTCCAGAAATCAGTTCGTCATCTTTCCTCCTCTTCTACTGCGACATTCGTAAACAAACTTTCAGCTTTCCTTTTTGCAACGTCAAACAATGTTAGACCGAACTATCACTTTGATCTCTAGTCCAAAGAGATTTCCGAGTTATCAGCTCTTCTTGAAGGTACTTCACTACAAGCAGCATTCATCGAAACACGTCTTTCCTTCGCTCATACGGATGATCATTATCTCTCTCTTTCTGAACGCCAATCGTTAGCAGATAAAGGCTTCTTGATTCTTCAAGACGCCAAAATTACTCCCTATATTCGTCTTTATAGCATGGAATATGCGAAACGAGAAATGGAGACAAAAGGCATTGTATGAAATTTCCCTGATTTTCATCTGTTAGAATTACTACTCGGTTATGAATACTTTACTGATAGCAAATAATGTGGAAGCAAGTTGTGTGTACATAAATCTTGGTAACTTGCGTTATTGTTCGTTTATCTGTAGGATTGGCTTCTAAGAATGATTTGAATATGGAAGCAGAACAGCAATATTTGGAACGTGCCTACAATACATTAAAACCGGAATATTCCCGTGAACGAAGATATTTGAAGGAACTGGAGTTACTTTTTCGAATTCGTTCTAATGATTCGTCTCGAATTACGGTTGTGTATTCTGAGTTAGTTGCTTCTTATCTAGTACTAATGAATTGATTCAATTGTATCCAACAACAACTTCAAATACGATGATTGATGAGTTGAAGGGAGTGGCATTGACAGCAGACGGTCAGAGTCTGGAAGGAATGCGAATATTTGAGCCTGTTATACTCGTTGAATCAGTTTATCTCTAGTTGTTGGAAACAGAGGATACATCCCTTTTGGAGTCAGCCTTGTTGTGTTCAATCTATGCTGTATTGACCTAGAACGTGATGATTATGCATAGAATGATCATGCGATGGCTGAGAAAATTCATTCACGTCTCTCTGAGTCACAGTCTCCTGTTAGCTTATTGTACTCATGTTATAAGCGACGCCAGCAGTGGTCTGAAGGAGAGAGTATCACTCCTCTGTTGGAACCACTGACACTTGCTTTACAACAACTGACTCAACAGGAATCCGATCAGGATAGCTTAGAAACTGTTATCCGACAAATCCGTAATGAACTAACATACTCAAAAACCCTCCTATTTCTGGCATCTATTTATGAGACATGTGTTCATGATTATGATCGAGGATCAAAGTAAATAATCACTGAACATCTAATGGATAGAATTTATAAGAAGATATTAGAGAAGCAGAAGAAACATGAAGAAGCCATGAAGGGATACTTATCATGTTGTCAGCATCTTCATGCATGGGATGCTATAATTGCCACGTACACAAATAGTCTCTCTCTTATACCAAGTGGATCTTCCCTCCTCAGCACAACTCTTTCAGATTCCTTTGCTCTCTTACTCACTTCATATCTTGCCCCTGTCTATTATCATATTCAAGACTATGCGAACGCCACAATGATCTATCAGAAACTAATCACTCTCGCTTCGGCTCAGGCACAGGACACACAACATTGGCTGACTGTGGCTCATTACAGCAAGAGTCAGAGTGAATGTTACTTCGCTCTCAATCGATTAGGAGCTTCTCTGAGGACGGTCGATATGACTCTGGAAATGTTAGAACAGAAGTGTGGTGTGAATGAAACGCCTATTGTAACCACAGAAAGTAATGAAATTGAGAAATTCTGGCTTGAGTGTATATTGTTAAAATCGGAGGTATTGTTGTTATTCCAATCAAACTGCAGATTATGTGTCGTTCGCTTCTCTTCACAGAGGAACTTGTATTTCTCACTCATTCTCTTCTGCCAACTGAAACTCCTTTTTTGGGATCTGTTCAGGAGTTTCATTGGAGTCGTTGTTATTACTACCTGGGAATGGAACAAGCATCCCAGGGTTGTATTGGATACAGTCAGGAATGTCTGAAGAATGCTCTGAATCATGTTGATAAGGGTATTGAAGTGAGGATATGAGGATCAATTGAATTCAAGATGTTGGGAGTTTCAGATTCACTACTTCAACTGAAATTGAATGTTTTGAGACAACTACAGGCAATCACTTGTGATCTGCAAGGTATGGGGAATAATGAGGATTTGATGTAGTTCTCCCAGATAAGCGATATAACCGTGAACGTCATCTCTTGAATCAACGTCGACTATTCCTGGATCCTGCGAATATGTCAATTTGGTATAGATATTTTTGGAATTCCAATAATAGGACGGATTTGATGTGTGATGAAGTGATGATGCTGGAATCATCATCAAAGAGCTTCACAGTATCAAGCATTGATGAGAGCAAGGAGAGTGAATCCAATACTAATGAAACTCCCATTAGGATCACTCTGAATGAAGAAGTATTGTTCAACGTGTTCTTAACAATCAGATCCTCCTTCATTCTGTTCATCATTTGATTCATTCTCTGATTGAGAACACTGATAGTGCTGATACTTATGTTGATGAATTGGCTCGTTTGTGGCTATGTTTGTCGCAACTTGATCCTCGTCGTGTAATTAAAGAGCAAGCCCTTATTGAGTGCATCTCCTTACAGCGAATGTATCGTGATCAGATTCGAACTGACCCAGGTCTTGTGTATGCTTTGTATGCCATTCTGTATCCTCTTCATATCATCATCATTCTTAGTTTACTCCAAGAGAACCAACCTGAGAAGGCTGTTGAGATTATCAAACGAGGTCGTAGTCAGTCTTCTAGTAATGCTGATCTCCTCTTCCTTGAGAGTCTTTATCACTATACCTATGATTCAAATCCTTCTCTTTCTCTTCAACTTGCTGAAACATGTTGTCTCACTGCCTTCTCTCTGGAGAGTCACACTCTCTTCACCTTGCTATCGTCATTCTCCTTTTCTTCTCTCATTCCTAGTACAGGTCCACTCTCATCGCGAACACAGTCACTTCTCCTTCAATCTGCTAACTTCCTCCTTCAATCTGCCAATCCTCGTCTTCATCTCCTCGCTGCTCGTACCTTCATTCGTTTGCATCTCTTCACACAGGCTTCTGCTACCTGTGATACCATTCTCAACGAGGCTGTAGATGACTCAGCTACATGCGCTACGGCGAAACTCCTGCAGGAGTTCATTCAGTGTCGTTGCAAACACACTCACACAGTGGTAGACACCACTCACTCCTTCATAAAACGAGAAGGTAGTCTGGCTGCATACTTACAAGGTGATGAGACAGAAGTCATTCAGCTAAAGACTGAGCGAGAGAAGGAACAACAAGAATTACATATCATCATCAATGATCACAATGATCACTTGATAAAGGCGCTGAAAGTAAGATTCTGATTGTTTCTTAAGTGTAGCTTCTTCATCTTGATCAGTATAATGTCCAGTATCAGTATCTCTATTATTCCACTATGGTTGATGATTATTTAAATTCCCGCGGGAATGTCAGTTATCAAATTGCTTATGATTATGGTCAACTGCTGATTTCGAATCTGATTCAGAGTTTTGATGTGACAGTTGTCATGTTTCCTCATGAATAGCAATATAATGAACTCTTCTCTGAAACTGGAAATCACAATGCCATGCTGACATCGTCATATCGTCTTCAAACACTAATATCGCTTCAGAATGGTGCTATTGACACGAACTGTTCGTCAGCTGCTCTTAATGCTGTTCATCTCGATGCTTCAGATATACGGAATTGGGAAGTGTTTGCTATGAAATCGCTATATGATTACGTAATTCTGAAGAGTGAAATGAATACTAGATCCATTCTGATGTATCTGAATCGGAAGAGAATGTGAAGGTGAAGAGGAATAATCTGAAGCGACTTTTTACTTATGTTGTGAATCAGGAAGCCAAAGAAAGTTACAATTACATAGTGTTCTCGCTTTAGTAGGTACTGACTGTTGTATTTATGATAGTAATGATTTGATCTGTTCCACAGTATCAACAGAAGAGTTAAAGACGATTATTGCTTCATCAGATGATTTGAAGAAGGATTCATTCCTTTCGCTTATAATCAATGAATCAGAGATCTTCAATCAAGAAAGAACACTGGGAGAAGGACTTCATGACATTAAGAATGTGAAGGACTTGCTTAATCAATATAAGAATATGATTAAGAGTGCTGGTACTAATTCGGATCTTGTTTTCCGCTTCAACATTGAATTGGCTTTGGTATGTTATCAATCTAAGAACTATAGTGTGAGTTCTAGTTGACTCTTTTGAGCTCTAGTTTGCCTTGAAGTTCCTTGCTGAAGTAGAGAAGAGGATGGAGGAGGAAGACTGGAAAACCTTGCTGCTGACGTACGTGAAGTATTTGTGCTACACTGCCATGGAGAAACCTGAAGAAGTGGAATCTTTGTTCATGGATGCCACCAAGAAAGGTTTGTTCGTGGAAATATATCAGGCTCTATTTAGAAGAACAAATGATGCAAAAGGAATAGAGAATGAATTATGTCTTTGTTGGAAGAAACAGAAAAGGTATCTAAATGAGTGAAATAAGCAGGAAATAAAACTGGAATGATAGCAATAGGGACATCCATGAATGAAACTCATAGTCCCAATTAATTAGGTTCCACTTGTCACATTTCTGTAAACGCTTATCGAATCATGACTATTGAGACCGAAATCATCCAGCCTGTAAAGGACTTCATCAGAGACAGCAAGTTTTTGGTCAACCGTTGCACTAAGCCTGATAAGAAGGGTATGTTTTCCGAATTGTCATTGAAGGATAGAATTCACTCAGACCGCTACGGCCACTGCTGTTGGCTTTGTTGTTATGGGACTTGTCGGCTATTTCGTAAAGTTGATTCACATTCCCATCAATAACATTCTTATTGGTGCCTAAAGATAGTGTATGATTGACTTATCGTATGGGTGAATCTGTGTGGTTATTAGATGTGTTTCTTGTTGAACAAATACAAATGGGTCTAAGCTGTCCGATATTTGCATGTATTTCTAAATTCACAGCGACTGCATTGAAATTCATTCCCACAAGGGGTAAAGTCCCCTTCTTTGATTCCCTGAATGTACCGTTTAACCGAGTCATTCACTTTGTTTGTGTCTACACTTTTCAGCTCAGGTGAATATTGGACTCCACTTTCGATGTTCTCAAACCGCATCTACGTATCAACTGTTTACTTTCTCCTACTGATTGGGGTTCTTTTCCATATAGGGTTTGGAATGCCATCCAATAGCACGCCGTCTGTAATCCATAATATGTCTTCACGGACAACGCAAAAGACTTTTCATTCATCTCCTTATTGGATGGATTCGATTTATAATCCACAATTACAGCTTCATCCCCATTCTTCCTATGAATCAACCTCAATCTCCATTTCTACCCCTCAATTCGATCAAACACACCTCGTAACAGATATTTCTCTGTTGAATTGCCAACCATAACCTCTCCCGGAATCTCAAACTCGGATTCTATATGCATCGGCTGCAATCTTTCTTTCTCTTCAAATACACGTTCTAACTCTCTTCGCACGAAATTCAACACACCGTTATAATAGCGCAGTTTCATTGTCTTCTCCAGAGTAGCTGGCTGGTATTCATCAGGGTTCCAATGGGCTCGCAGTATATGTCGTAGCACATCTGTCTCAGTACCGGATGCCACACTATCTAGCACAGCCATTATATTGTGATCCGTAGGAGGATGGGAAACACGTTCACGTAAATGCCCAGCCTTCCAAATAAGCTAGATCTCACAACTATCAACTCATTTACTGGTGTCAAATCCTCAACACAACTATGGAGAGCAATCCCATAACTTAGATACAAGGAAGGGAGTTTCGCTGCATGTTGAATCTACTGATCAAAAAAAGGGGATAAAATTGACATAATCGAGATAAAAGGAATATTTACATTGTTGGTACTTCGTCAATCGACTCGCACTCACTAGCCACTGTTTCACTCCATGATCCAACTTCTGTAACTCAGAGATATCAACATCAGACAAGGAGAGAGTTACAGAAGGAAGAGAAGGAGGAGGTGATGATTTGAGTGATGGCTTATGATGAAAGAGAATAGAGAGGAAGGGAGATGGCTTTGATAATCGAAGATTCGAGTTGGTGACATTCTGAGTGAAAGAAGTGAATGAAAGATAAGGAGATGAGAGTGATTGAGAGAGTTTCTGTGCGAAGAGAGAGAGATCTGGAGAGATCGGTATGTACTAAGAATGAGAAAGAGAAATAAAATTCACAGGAGATGTGAGAGATGAATGCTGAATGATTCCTGCGGGGATAATACTGCTTGTAGAAACACGATGAGAAGGAATACGAGAAGAATTGAGTTGAGGGAGAAAGAGATACTAGAATGAACACAATGGCAAATCCTTACATCATAGTAATTGGGACTGATATCATTATATGTACCCACAACTACAACATTAGGGTCACTATCACTGGATGTCTCATCAATAACAGAATTGATTCCTTCAGTTTCAAGAAGGAGTTTCATCAAGGGATGACCTTGTTGATGCTGTAATCGTTCAATTAATGATCCTGACGGGAAAAGAGGCAAAAACTGCAATAATGAGATGTATTCATGAAGCTTCTTGAAAGCAGAGTGATCTTCAGTAGGAGGAAGCAATGGTGAATGGCCATCTTCGAGATACATAAGTTCATTCAACAAGGAGAGTAAGGAAGCTTGACGTTGGCTGTCAGTTAAGAGATTAGGCAGTTCTTGAATCTGTTTATAGAACTGAATGAGAAGATAGGATCCTGGAGAGAGAAGCAGATCATTGTGAAGAGAAAGAGTTATGGATATGAGTCGTTTGATCGATTGAGCTTCATTTGGAGAGAGAAACGAATCGTTTTGGATTGATTGAAGAGTTGATAAGATGGATTGATTAAGTTGGTGACTTCGTCCTAATTGACAACAATCTATCAAGCATACGAATAATTGTATTGATAGTTGTTGGAGAGAGCTGGAGTGATTTGAATTGAAGAATATCAATTGGATTTGATGCAGATGAGTTGAATGGATCATTAATGAAACGAAGTACATTGATGCCTTCATACAACTAATCATCACAAATTCAATAGAATGAGTACAGATTGGGTTTCAGATTGACTACGATATGAAATATGTTCTTGTTCCAGTAAATGACAGAATTGACTGACTTCCTTTCTAGATTTCATTAAACAGATGAAATGTTACGAAGACTTGAAAAACACTCCTGCTACACATCCAGTTCGGTTCTGAAGGTACTGCTTGATTTGCTGGATTGATGATTCCGAAGCGAGACCCGCGGGAATTGAAGGTAATTCTCGGGAAAGAGGTGTAGCAAACAAGGACTTGAGTTTCTCCACAATAGCTTCTTGTTCATCCACTCCAGAATAGAAATCACTCACATGGACACAATTCGAAGAAGAAGTTTGATCCCATGTAATAACCTTCATTCGCTCCATTTGTGGTTTTCCTGCCTCTTTCCATTCATCGATCTGTTTCTTTGTGAATTCTCCAGAAGCAGCACCATAACGACGATTCAAAAGATCGATGTAAGATGAAGCAAAACAAGATGATGGAAGAGTTAGAGATGAGACTGAAGGATAATAGGATGAAGGGTCAATGAGATCTGAAGAAGTGAGAGACATGTGTTGTGTTAGAAGAGCAGATTGAACAGGAGAAAGAGATAGAAGAGATGCAAAGAACTGATTCTGAATAGGAGACAATGTCTCAATACTAAGAACAAAGAGATGAGAGTATTGCTTAGCAATAGAATCAAGAATCACTTGATCATTCAAAACTCGTTGAAGTACATCACTTTCAGTGATAAGACCATGGTCCTGAAGCCATTGATCAAATAGAGAATACACAGTTGCGAGGGCAGAATACTTTTGATAGTAAATGTCTTTATCCTTTGACTGATATAAAGAAGACAGTTGGGAGGAGAAGGACGAAGGAGAAATGCCACGAGATTTGAGCAAACTGATGTTCTTTAATAAGAGTCTAGTCGTCTGGGCATTGGAAGAGAAAAGGGAACCATTGGGGAGAAAGAGATGACGGTTTGATTCAAAGGTCACTAACGCTTCGCGATGATTAATGAGATGTACATCCTCTCCTCCATAGAGATCAGGATACGTTTTGCAAATATTTCGAACAAACGAGTTGATCCCGCCAATCTCTGTCTCAATGGATGATAACGGAGCTAACCTACTCAAATCAGTTCCCAATATCATATTTACATTTCCACGATTTCTTGCAACTGAAGTCGTTCATTCTCACGATTTGTGTCCAGTAAAGGAATCAAAGGATTTGCACTCTCCTTCTATGGATATGTTAAGACGAGAATAGATGAAGGATTAATACCATCTTCCAAAAGCGTTAGAAAACGTGAAATGGCCTACATATCATGAATCAATAATACTCATCAACAGTCAGTTTAAGACCACTTCCTAGTTTCCCTTTCAACAACAATTTCGATTGACCTAACTATTACCTTATTCCCTGCTTCTGTACCAATAGCAGTCGTAGAAAAACATTGCAGAGAGTGTCTTGATCTTCTAGACCAAGAAAGCACTCGTTGCAACATCATTCTGTTCACCATATCTACGTCTAAATGACATAAACTAGTTTTAGATTATCTGAAAATCCCAATTTCCATACTATATCTGTCTTTGGATAGGCTACCACATACATTAGCAAAACACATCAAACAAACCTGTCTTCGCACAATACTACCTTTTCAAATATCAATTCTTGTAAGATACCGTATCAATTTCGTACGCAGGGGGTTTCAGGGGTCGTTTCCAATCAGTTTGACAAGGTCACATGACGGTCATCTCTAAATTGTTTTTATCGCAGAGTATTGCCTGTGATATTTAGCAAGAGAATAAGGTACTTGGCCGCGAAACGAAGATATCATGCTGGGCATCAAGCGATCAACAGTGAATCAGAAACAACTGAGTCTGATCTCGTCAGATCGACTAGCACTGCATGTAATTAACCGAGGAACAAATAGACAGAAGAAGGAATTGTATCGCTTCCTTACTGACATAGCTGTTTTCCAAGTTTCTGCAGCAGGTACTCATCATTGTAGGTCATTCTCATAATTAGATATACTTGTTCAGTCGATCATGAGTATGTTCAAAGCCACGGCGGGTCTTGCCTCTTCAACAACGGGACCTTTGCAGATTGACCTTGCATTCTATGACCATAAGGTGGATAAGCCTGGCTCAATGAGCGTCGTACTCCTCCAACAATCGGCTTTTCTCCACAGCTATTACTCGTACCGATTGCAGATTTTAATAGAGCATTAGAGAGCTTCTCAAAACAATTGTCGATTTTCTTCCTGGACACATAACAGCTTCAACACTCATATATGTTGCATATCTCTTAGAAAGAGCATTTTCCACTAGTTATTTGTCTATTCCATGTGCTCATTGTAATGGTAACGTGGTTTTGGATATTCGATGTAATACGTGTTGCTCAATTCGGAACAACATGCGGTAAATACCTATTTTTTGGCTAATGAGCGCAGAGAACTCGTTTTGGGACTTCTTCACATGTCGATGATGCTTGGCAACGACTACGAAATGGACGAAAAAGACTTTGTAGAGCTTGCTTCGAAGTTAGGCTTTCATTGTAAACAAGGATATTGTGCCCAACTGAGACATGCAATCATTAATCGAGTCGACTTGACATTTTCTATCAGCATCTACGAAGAGTTCTTATACCCCAAAACGATTGCTCTTCACTTATGTCATTCTCCCTTCTCCACTCCTTGTTTGACCTGCGGTTTGTTGCAGCGTATCTAAGTGTATTGCTTCTTACTCGACTTACCTGGTCTGTATGTTCTCAACAATTGATTCAACAAACATTCCACACTTAACCACATAACAATTACAGTTCATCCTCATCGTCTCCCTCGTTTCTCTCCCGATCTCTCTTCAACTGAGCTCGGAACTCATC
>JABLTK010157469.1_pt1 | contig 13572 bp, 9 predicted proteins | sample 7160131 | NCBI WGS metagenome assembly JABLTK01 (sample SAMN14651221, study PRJNA627086) | human gut metagenome | isolation source: feces | host: Homo sapiens
ACATCCTGCTGCAAATTCTGGAGGACGGCATCGTCACCGACTCTCAGGGTCGCCGTGTGGACTTCAAGAACACCATCATCGTCATGACCTCGAACGTCGGCGCGAAGAATATCACCGCCGCGGAGACCCCGCTGGGCTTCCACGGCGGCGACAAGAGCGCCGAGGAGGATGAGGCGAAGCGCTATGAGCGCATCCGTCAGGCAGTCATGGACGATCTGAAGAAGACCTTCCGTCCGGAGTTCCTGAACCGTATCGACGACATCATCACCTTCCAGCCATTGACCAAGGATCAGATTGCCAAGGTTGTTGAGTTGCAGATGAACAGAGCCAAGAAGATGTTGGAGCCTCAGGGCTTCGATCTCCGCTGGACTCCAGCCGCCATCGGTTATCTTGCCGAGGTTGGTTACGATCCAGAGTTTGGTGCTCGCCCGGTAAAGCGTGCCATCCAGGATTACGTTCTGAACGATTTGAGCAAGAAGATTCTTGCCGAGGAAGTAAGTCGCGAGAAGCCAATCACCATTGACTACTCAGAGGCAAACGGCATCGAGTTCAAGAATCTCTAAAAGATAGATTTTTATCATTTCCTATTATATGAAAAAGGTTCCTTCGGGGAGTAACATCCCCGTCGGGACCTTTTTTTTATGCATGCATTCCCCAACTTTTTGGGGAATATTTCCACAGAGTTTCCTCACATTCCACACCATTCATTTTCGGCACAAAACGCATAAATATCTGATTATCAACACAAAGCCATTTTCCTCATCTTTTTGGCACGCAGATTGTGACTATGATGAGCGGGTTCGATAATGAATCCACAAACAAATAAGTAACATCAATTAGTAACAATTTAAAAAAGATAAGATTATGAAGAAGTTTATGTTTGCAGCTATCGCAGCTTTGGTTATGGTTTCAGTAAGCAACGTTTTTGCATCAAGCAAAATGGTTAGTAACGCTCAGGTTGCTCCTGTTGATACAGTAGCTCCAAATGCACCTTCAGATTCATTGGCAATAGATGCTCCTGTTCAGCCACAGGCTGCAGCAGAGGATTCTACCCAGCAGGAAACTACTGAGCAGAAGAAGACTACAGAACAGCAGCCAGCAGAGCAGACTGCTACAGAGCAGCAGACTATTGCTGAATAATAAAATAGGAAAAGACAGTTCATTTTGCAGGCGTTATACAAGAAAGAATAGATTAGGTTAGTTTTTTTAAAGGTAATAAGACTTATTCAGGTTTCCATAGAATTTACATGATTTTCAAATATAAGATAGAATTTTAGGTTCGGTTTAGTGAAAAGTGAAGTCTGTTGGCAGTGATGCCAGCAGACTTCTTGCGTTTTACGACAGTTTTTATTTCATGAGATTTTATATTGGTAAGGAAAGGTTGTCTATCGAAACCAACAAGAGTTTTCTTTAAAAAGTTGAGAAACAATCCATAAAAGACAAAAAAGCATAAATAGTGAATCATATAAATGGTCAAGTGAAATATTATCATTATCTTTGTAACTAAAATTGCGACGTGAAGTCGTACAAGTAATTGTTCTTTGAAACTAAAGAACCTCTTATTCCGTTAAGAGTAGCCTACCGAAGCGTGCGTAGTTGGCAACGACTGGGTGCGAAGCCTTCGGGACAATATGATGAAGTCTTGAACATCACAAGATGTAGTTGTTAGGCTGACCGACAAGAATAACGTAAAGTAACCATCGTTACCAACCATCGTAACAAAGAATTGGCTCACGGATGTTGAAGAGCCATGCCAAAAGGCAAGTGGACAAGTTAGTTATGTTTTGGTAATGGCTACACGGATGTCGTTCCACCGGTGGAGAGATGGGTTCTAAATCGGGCGAAGTTACTTGTACGGAACACGGTAAGCCTATAGGTCTCCTCATCTCGCAAGAAAAGGTAAGTCTATCGCAAGAGCGACCGAACGGCTTGTAGGTAAATGACGATGGAGAAAGCAAACGCCCCTCTGTAATGGTGGGGATAGGGATTGTAACATTATCCCACACGAAAGTGGGCAGACTTCCATCAGGTAATTCACTACGAAAAGAAGTGTAGAACTAGCGTAAAATGAAGAAACGACAAGAGAGCGAGGCGAAAGCCGAGTGTGCATCTTCAGCCACACCAGACTCATGGCGCACCATTCCCTGGGTGTCATGCGAGCAGAAGGTACGCAAGCTGCAAGTCCGAATAGTAGAGGCTCTAAAGGCAAACCGCATTGGAAAGGTGAAATCTCTCCAACGCATCTTGATTAACTCGTTTTCCGCCAAGGCTTTGGCAGTGAGGCAAGTTACATCAAACAAGGGCGGTAGCACCGCAGGTGTTGACAAGGTGACTTGGCTCACTGAAGTGGAACGCTACAATGCCATCGGTTCTTTGAAAACGAGAGGGTACAAGCCAAAGCCGCTCCGCCGTGTCTTCATCCCGAAGAAAAACGGCAAGCAGCGACCGCTAGGAATACCCACCATCAAGGACAGGGCGATGCAAGCCCTCTTCCTCATGGCTCTCGAACCCGTGTCGGAAACACTTGCAGACGGCAACTCGTATGGCTTTCGCAAATACCGCTCATGTGCGGATGCGATAGACCAAACACACAGGTGCTTAAGCAAGAAATACTCCGCCACATGGGTCTTGGAGGGAGACATCAAGGGTTGCTTCGACCACATCAGTCATGAGTGGTTGCAAGGAAATGTCATCATGGACACGAAAATGCTCCGCAAGTGGTTGAAGGCTGGCGTCATAGAGAAGAACGTGTTTCATCTCACGGAGGAAGGAACGCCTCAAGGCGGAATTATCTCCCCGACATTGGCGAACATCACCCTCGATGGAATGGAAGACTTGGTAGCCAAGCACTCCAACAGAAAGGAGAATGGGAAGACCTTCTCCAACAAGGTAAACCTCATCCGTTATGCTGACGACTTCATCGTCACTGGCGAGTCGAAGGAGGTTTTGGAGGAGATAAAGGCTGAGCTGATAGTGTTCCTAAGGGAAAGAGGGTTGGAACTCTCGGAGGAAAAGACACTGATAACACATATAAAAGATGGCTTCGACTTCCTCGGCTTCAACATACGCAAGTATGGGAACGGCAAACTGCTGATAAAGCCAAGCAAGAAGAGCCAAAAGAAGTTTGCGGAGGCAACGCATGAAGTAATCTACCACATGCGAGCGGCAAAGCAGACTGACGTGATAGGAAAGCTCAATCCGAAGATTATGGGCTGGGCAAACTATTTTAGATATGTGTCCTCGAAGGTGGTGTTCTCGAAACTTGACCACATAATCTTCTTGCAATTGAAGAGGTGGGCGACACGCAGGCACCACAACAAGTCATTGAAATGGATAGCGGACAAATATTGGCATCATGACGGAAAGCGTGGGTGGATATTTGGAGTAAAGGGTAAGGATAAGAAAGGACAAGGAACTGTCTTCCGACTTAACCAATTGACTCAAACACAGATACTTCGCCATACGAAGATAAAATCAGAAGCCAATCCGTTCGACCCAAGATATGACGAGTACTTCAAACAACGACATTTATGTCGTACACGCCCACTCAAATGCAGTGCCTAAAGGCACACAGAGCCGATTGTTTAAAACGAGAAATAATTAACTGAATTACACGAGCCGTGTGCGGTGAAAGTCGCATGTACGGTTCTTGAAGGGGAAAGCGGGGGTAACCCCGCAGACCTACTTAGATAATAGGTAACAAAACTATGACGCCAGAAGAAAAAGCAAGAGTCAAAATAGACCAATGGTTTGCTGATGCAGGATGGAAGGTTGTCAATCGGGATGAATACGAGCCTACCATCTCAGCCGTAGCTATTCGTGAGGGATTGCTCAAAGGCAATCTTGAAGCAGATTATTTCCTGTTTATCAATGGGAAAGCTGTCGGTGTGCTCGAAGCTAAACGAGAAGAAATTAATATTTCTTCCAATATTGTGAGTGAACAGGCTATCACATATGCAAAGAGTGTACCTGACTGCTATCAAGCATGGCAAAGACCTTTACCTTTCCTTTTCAAATCAAATGACAAGGAAATAGAGTTTTTTGATTATCGACATCGTGAAACTTCTGAATGGGAAACTATCAGCCGCATTCTTACTCCTAAGGAAATAGTAAAGATGTTAGGTATAGACGACCCTTTTGCCGGACTTCCTACATTGAATAAGAAAGGTCTGCGAGAATGCCAATATGAGGCAGTCACGGAATTGGAGAAGAGCTTCCGTATAGGGCAAAATCGTGCATTGATGGTTCTAGCTACTGGTGCCGGCAAAACATATACGGCATGTCTCACGGCCTATCGCATGCTTAGCTATACTCCTATGCGTCGTGTTCTGTTTCTTGTTGACCGCAATAACCTCGGAAAACAGGCAGAAACAGAGTTTGGCACATTCCGCCTTACGGAAACTGGTGATGCCTTCAATACTATCTATGCAGTCAACAGGTTGAAGTCGGCTGAAGTACCAACAGACAGCAATGTGGTTATCTGTACCATACAAAGATTATTCTCACTCTTAAAAGGAGAAGAGATTACGGATACAGATGATGACGATGAAGATACAGCTGATGGTGAAGTAACATTACCAGACAACCCAAACTTACCACACGATTTCTTCGACCTTATCATTATAGATGAGTGTCACCGTTCTATTTATGGCAACTGGCGCAAGGTGCTAGAATACTTTGATACAGCTCGCCTTATAGGTCTTACTGCGACACCAATTCCAGAAACGATGGCATTCTTCAACAACAACCGTGTTGTAAACTATACGCTTGAGCAGTCAGTCATAGATGGTGTCAACGTCGATAGCCGCATCTATCGAATCAGAACAAAGGTAACAGAAGAAGGTGGAGCTATCATGCAAGGTCAGAAAACCAAAGTTGAGACTCGATACACTGGTGAAGTTAAAACCGTAAGCACAAAGGAAACGAAGACTTATACGAAAGAAGAGTTAAATCGAAGCATCATCAACCCTGCCCAGATAAAACTTATTCTTTCCACTTATCGTGATGCTGTCTATACAGAAATGTTCAATGACCCTCAAAGAGAGCCTAACATGGACTATCTGCCAAAGACCCTCATCTTTGCGCTCAACGAGAACCATGCAACAAATATCGTTCAAATTGCTAAAGAAGTTTTTGGACGCACGGATGACCGCTTTGTTCAGAAGATAACCTATTCAGCAGGAGATAGCAATGAACTGATACGCCAGTTTCGTAACGACAAGGACTTTCGCATTGCCGTAACCTGTACTCTTGTGGCAACAGGAACAGATGTAAAGCCTCTGGAAGTCGTGATGTTTATGCGTGATGTGGCTTCAGCTCCCCTCTATACACAGATGAAAGGTCGTGGAGTCCGGACAATAGGTGATGAACAGCTGCGCAACGTGACACCTAATGCAATAAGCAAAGACTGTTTCTTCCTTGTTGATGCAGTAGGAGTAACCGAACATGAACATATCATACCAGGTCAGTATGAAGGTCCAGAGACAGAGACCATCACCTTAAAAGAACTATTGGAACGTATCGCTCATGGAAATCTGCCAGACAATTACCTCAAGCGGCTTGCTGCCACATTATCCAGACTTTACAATAAGGCAGATAATGCACAGCGACAGGAATTTGTCCGCATCGCTCATGATGACATGTTGGAAATTGCTCAACGCATCTATGATGCTCTCAATCCTGAGCACCAGCCACAATTGCCACCATACGTAGATATCAATGAACCTAACAATGAACGTAAGGGTTTGGTATCTCCGATAGCTAATCATGCCAATGTCCGTAAGTACATACTGATTCTTGCAGCTGGTTTTGTCAACACACTGATGCCTGGAGAAGATACGCTCATATCCAAAGGTTTCTCTATAGAAGAGGCTCAAAGTACCACAGATGCATTTGAACAATATTGCTGCGACCACTGTGATGACATAGAAGCTTTACGCATTCTATATAATAACGAGGGCGAACCTATCACCTATTCCATGCTGAAAGACTTGGAAAACAAGTTGAAGATGGAGAACAACCGCTTTGCACAAAAGCTCTTATGGAATTCATACGCCATCGTATATGGTGATAAAGTACGCCGCACGACCAGGAAGGAAGAATCGGAGGCTCTTACCAACATCATCCAACTGGTACGCTTCGCTTACCATCAGACAGAAAAACTGGAAAGTGCCTATCCTACGGCTCGAAGTATGTTTAATCTTTGGTATGGTCGAAAACAGATGGATATAACAGCGAAGCAGAAAGATTTGATAGGCAAGATAGTGGAATACATCGCAGCCAATGGAGCCTGCAACGTGCGAGAGATAAGGAAGAACGATGTCACCCATGCAGCCCAATTGATTGCAGCTTTCGGAAACATGCAGAAAGCTGACGAGGCTTTGGATTCCGTATATAAATTTATAGTATTAAGAACAACTGCATAGTATATAGATATGGCTAAAAATATAACAACAGAGCAAACGCTCACAAAAAAGGTGTGGAATCTTGCCACGACACTGGCAGGACAAGGTATAGGTTTTACAGACTATATCACACAGCTTACCTATCTTCTCTTCTTGAAGATGGATGACGAGAATATGGAACTCTTTGGAGAAGACTCGTCTATTCCAGTAGGCTACAGATGGAAAGACCTGACAGAATTGGACGGTTTTGATCTCGTAAAGCAGTATGAGGATACACTCAAGCTGCTGAGTGGACAAGACAATCTCATTGGAACAATTTATACCAAAGCTCAAAACAAGATAGACAAGCCTGTTTATCTGAAAAAGGTCATCACCATGATAGATGAAGAGCAATGGCTCATCATGGATGGAGATGTGAAAGGTGCTATCTATGAAAGCATCTTGGAGAAGAACGGACAGGACAAGAAAAGCGGTGCAGGTCAGTATTTTACTCCTCGTCCACTGATTCAAACTATGGTTGACTGCCTGCAACCAAAAATCGGAGAAACAGTATGCGACCCTGCCTGTGGTACAGGAGGTTTTCTGCTTGCAGCCTATGACTACATGAAGGAGCAGAGTCAAAACCGTGACAAGCTGGACTTTTTGAACAACAAGGCACTTCACGGCGTAGATAATACGCCTTTGGTTGTAACGTTGGCATCCATGAACCTATATCTACATGGTATTGGCACAGACAGAAGTCCTATCGTGTGTGATGACTCTTTGGAAAAAGAACCTTCCACCTTGGTGGATGTCATCCTTGCCAACCCTCCATTTGGCACACGCCCTGCCGGTTCTGTTGAAATCAATCGTCCAGACTTCTATGTTGAAACCAAGAACAACCAGCTCAACTTCCTTCAGCATATGATGCTGATGCTCAAAACTGGCGGACGTGCAGCAGTAGTCCTGCCAGACAATGTACTTTTTGAAGGCAACGCAGGAGAGACCATCCGCAAGAAACTCTTGTCGGATTTCAATCTCCATACCATTCTCCGTTTACCTACAGGCATTTTCTATGCACAGGGAGTAAAGGCAAACGTACTATTCTTTACCAAGGGACAGCCAACTAAGAATATTTGGTTCTACGACTATCGCACTGGTGTAAAACACACCTTGGCTACGAACAAGTTAGAGCGTCACCACCTCGATGACTTTGTAACCTGCTATCATGCTGAGAACATCAATGCCCGCAAAGAGACATATGATGCAGACAAGAACCCATCTGGCAGATGGCGCAAGTATAGCATTGATGAAATCATGGCTCGTGACAAGACAAGTCTTGATATCACTTGGATAAAACAGGGTAATGATACTGAAGATTTACCATTGAGCCAATTGATGTCAAACATCAAGGAACAGAGCATGAATATCAGCAAGGCCGTAAGCGAGTTGGAGAAATTATTGAGTGGAATAAAGGAGGTATAAAATGGACAAAAGTTTGATAAACACTAACATCGAACAGCAGTTTACTGAAGTCGTAAATCTGATAGTTCAGCATCGAAGTAAAGCGTCTATGGCTGTCAATAAGGAGATGCTGCTCACAGCGTGGCATGTAGGTGCCTATGTTTCCAAGAAGTTAAAAAGTGAGGAATGGGGAAGCAAGGTTATTTCCCAACTATCTGAATATATCCGTTCTCAACATCCTGAGATAAAAGGATATAGTAGAAGAAACATATATAATATGGTGATGTTCTATGATGAATATTCTACGGAAACTTTCACTACGATAGTAAATAAGTATCTTGATGCTGAATTTGTGCAGCCACTGGCTGCACAAATTGAAGTAAAACAATTAGTATCGAAAAGTAAGGCAATACAATCAAAAAATGGTGCTGCTGCATTTGTGCAGCCAGTGGCTGCACAAATGCCTAAAATTTTGGAGTTGACAACGTTCACTAACCATATAGAAATACTATGTCGTTGTAAGCGTTATGAACAGCGGTTATTCTATATTCTTTATGCACATAAAGAAAAACTAGGAAAAAGAGAGATGCAGCGCTGTATTGACAATGATACTTTTTCCAATCTTCTCGGAAATAAAAGTAATATGTCGAAGGGATTATTAGAGCAATATCCTGATGCTCCTATTATGTTTAAAGACACTGTGTTTTTAGATTTTCTTGGGTTGCCAAAGAAATACAATGAAAGCAAATTGAAGAATGGATTAATAGAGCATATGAAGCAATTTATTCTCGAATTAGGTAAAGATTTCATCTTTATGGATCAAGAGTATCCACTCACCGTTGGTGCATCTACCTATAAGGCAGACCTGCTGTTTTTTCATCGCGGTCTCCAGGCACTTGTAGCGGTGGAATTGAAGAAAACCAAATTCCATCCTCGAGATCTTGGTCAATTAGAGTTTTACCTTGAAGCTCTTGACCGTGATGTGAAACGTTCCAACGAGAACCCTTCTATTGGCATCATTTTATGTCCTGATGTGGACAAGGTTGTTGTTGAATATGCTATGAGTCGCAGCATGAGTCCTACGATGGTGGCGGAATATAAGCGTATCTTAATTCCGCAAGAAAAAATGCAACAACAATTAAGGGAATTCTGTCAGTTCTTCTCAAAAGAAGATAAATCTTAAAATTAATAGACGAATTAATAATGGACACAAAAGCATTAAGACAAAAGATACTCGACCTTGCTATTCACGGCAAGCTCGTTCCACAAGATCCCAACGATGAGCCTGCATCGGTGCTGCTCGAACGTATCCGTGCTGAAAAGGAAAGACTCATCAAAGAGGGAAAGATTAAGAAGGGAAAGAAGTCTGCAAAGACTTCTGATAAGCCGCATTATCCGTTTGAACTGCCGAAAGGGTGGGTGTGGTGCAAGTTGGATGATTTGGCATTCTATAAAAAAGGACCATTTGGAAGTAGCTTAACCAAAGCTATGTTTGTCCCTAAAAGTAGTCAAAGCTACAAAGTGTATGAACAGAAAAATGCTATTCATAAAGACTGTGCACTTGGCTCTTATTATATAACCAAAGAAAAATATGATTCGTTAATTGGTTTTGCTGTACAGCCATATGATATTATCGTGAGTTGTGCTGGAACAATTGGTGAAACGTATGTTTTGCCTGCCGGCATGCAGGAAGGTATTATTAATCAAGCGTTGATGCTCATTCGTCTTTTTAGCAAAGAGATTGAACGTTTCTATTTACTGTATTTTGATTTCATTCTTAAAGATGAAGCTTACAGAAATAGCAAAGGAACTGCCATTAAAAATATTCCCCCATTTGATGTGTTAAAGAATTTTTTCATACCTATACCTCCAATAGGGGAACAAAAACGAATCTTGGATGAAGTAGATAGATTGATGTCCTTTGTTTCTACCATTGAAACGGGAACAAAAAACTTACATACTGCTATCAAGCAAGCAAAATTCAAAATACTCGAGCTTGCTATTCATGGCAAACTTGTATTACAAGATCAGAATGACGAGCCTGCTAGCGAACTCTTGAAACGCATCAATCCGAAGGCTGAAATCATAACCGATAACGGGCATTATCAGAAATTACCTGTGGGATGGTGTGAAGTATGGTTGGGAGAGATTTTCAATCATAATACGGGAAAGGCCCTGAACACATCTAACACAGAAGGTATTATGCGGAAATATTTGACGACATCTAATGTATATTGGAATACATTTGATTTCACAACGGTCAAACAAATGTATTTTAAAAATAATGAGTTAGATAAATGTAGTATAACAAAAGGCGACTTACTTGTTTGTGAAGGTGGAGATATAGGCAGAGCTGCTATTTGGAATTACGACTATAATATTTGTATACAAAACCATCTTCATAGGTTGCGTCCGAAGATCAATGGTTTATGTGTGTTTTTTTACTATTATGTATTCAATTATCTTAAAGTGAATAATATGATAGGTGGAAAAGGGATTGGCTTGTTAGGATTGTCTTCAAATGCTTTACACAAACTTCATGTGCCATTTCCCCCTCTTGCTGAACAAACTCGTATAGCTGCAAAGATAGAAGAGTTATTTCATCAACTTGATATGATAGAAGAGAGCTTATAGGCTCTCTTTTTTCGTTTATACCATATTACATTTAAATTAAGTATAATATGGTAACAAAATTCAAAGATTATCTTGTCAAGAACAACTTGACAGAGAACACTGTTCGTTCTTATGAATGGACTGTAAAGTATTTTATGGAGCATTATCCAGTAGTGAATAAGAAGAACCTCTTGGCATATAAAGGGTATTTGGTAGAGAACTTCAAACCGCAGACTGTCAATTTGCGTTTGCAAGCTATCAACAAGTACCTGGAGTTTATCAAGCAGGAAAAGCTAAAGATGAAGTTCGTCAAAGTTCAACAGAAGAACTTTTTAGAGAATGTAATCAGCGATGCTGATTATAAGTTCTTCAAACGTAAACTAAAAGCCGACGGACATGATGAGTGGTATTTCGTTGTTTGGTTTATGGGTGCCACAGGTGCACGTGTTAGCGAGTTACGCCACATCAAGGTAGAGCATGTAAAGGTAGGGTATCTTGACCTTTATAGTAAAGGTGGCAAGATACGCCGTCTGTACATTCCGAAGAATTTGCGTTTAGAAGCAACAAAGTGGCTTGACGAAAAAGGAATCCAATCTGGATATATTTTCCTGAATCATTTTGGAGAACGCATAACAACACGTGGCATCGCTCAGCGATTGAAGCATTTTGCGGAGAAATATGGAATGAACAAGAACGTGGTATATCCTCATTCTTTCCGTCATCGTTTTGCCAAGAATTTCCTTGAGCGCTTCAATGACATAGCCCTTCTTGCAGACCTTATGGGGCATGAACGACTAGAAACTACACGAATATATCTACGTCGTACTGCAAGTGAGCAGCAGAAAATAGTGGATAAAATTGTTATTTGGTAATAGGAATTTAGCCACCGTAGGTAATCTACTTACGATGGCTAATAATCCATGATTATAATGCAGTTTCAATTGCTTCAAGTTGAGCAAAGATTTCCTCTATTTTAGAAACAATTCGTTTTTGTTCTGCAAGAGGGGGAAGCGGAACAGAGATAGCTTCAATTTTTGATTTGTTCACAATTGAAATTGTTACTGCTGATGATTCTGAATTTAATTTGTCGTTAAACAGAGGTGATGCACATAAATAAAAAAGGAATACGCTATCCACGACTTTTGATGGAATTGCACAATTTATCTGTTGGTTTGTAGCACCCTCATACATCAGATAACCAACTTTACCAATAGTTCCAATACAACATATTGCAGTTGCACCCTTAGGAACAACTCTTGAAACCTTCTTGCCATCTTCTGACAAACATTCTGTAGCTTTATAGACATGACGTCCAGCATCTAAATCTGCGGGTTTAAAAAATGGGAATATACCGCCATAATAACCTCTATTAGATTTACTTGGTGTTGAACCTGTTACTATTTTGCTAATATCTTTTAATCTGCAAATAGTCCATCCCACAGGTAATTTCTGATAATGCCCGTTATCAGTTATGATTTCAGCCTTCGGATTAATACGTTTCAAGAGTTCGCTAGCAGGCTCGTCATTCGGATCTTGTGGTACGAGCTTGCCATGAATAGCAAGGTCGAGAACTTTGGATTTGACTTGTGCTACAAGTTTTGTCATGTTTTCACAACTTGTTTCAAGCTCATCAACAAAACTCTGCAATCGTTTTGTTTCTGCCACAATTCTTTCTTGTTCTTGTTCCGGTGGTAATGGTAAGAGCATTTTTTCCAAATTGTATTTTGGAAGTCCTTCACGTCCACTTCCCGTTATTTTCATACTTTTTGCAAAGAATGAAGATAGGATGAAACAATGTAGAAATTCTGGCTTAATCACTATTGGACGCAAAATACAAACATGTTGGCTAACATTTCCTTTTTCAAAATTACTAGGTATGACAGCACATCTTCCTAATGAGCCACCTGTGATGTTTAACAACAAATCATTAGCAACAACCTCTGTTCCTATCATCATTTGGTGAATTTCATCTGATATATATTTTATGTCAGACATTACGATACCAGAATTATACACATTTTGCGATCGAAAGAAAGGAATTCCCTCTTTTGAATAGTTGCTACCTTTTGGCGTACTGCCAGAGCCTATTTTAGAACAAACATCTTCAATGGTTGTCCACACCCATCCTTTCGGCAGTTCAAACGGATAATGCGGCTTATCAGAAGTTAAATATATTGCATAAAGCTGCTGCTAGATTCTAAAAACAGAAACAAAGCATAGACACAGATAAGTTTATCATCCCTCCTTAATTATCCACTCGCTGACAGTACGCTGGGTGCTATCATAAACCACAGCAAGAAGCTTCTCCATCCCAATCTTCACCTCCAGGTTAGGATACCCCAGCCTATAACTTTTGGTGAACGGCTTATACTGCTTGATGGTGAGACAACCACTCTGATAAAGCAGAGGCTGGGCTGAGGTCATCTGCTCGGACGACACATCGAAATCGTCAACACTAACGCTCTTCTGCTCGATATCAGTCACGTTGACATGATATTTCTGCAAACCCTTGATAAGATAGCTTGGCGTACCGAAACCAAACCAGTAGGCATCAATCTTCTGACCAGCCAATGCTCTTATAAGACTGAACGGATTAAACACATCCTCCGAATACTCACTGAAATGGTAGCCATCATAATATTGACGCAGCAAAGATACGGCATTTTTCCGACTCACTCTGAACTTTCGCGAAGATACGCAAAAAACAAAGAAATAGCATCTATCCGCTTTTACGCACGTGGATATTTTTTCTCGAAAAGTATCATAGTCTCATTTTTCACCGGAAATATCATAATATATTACTGAAACATAAGCATTTACATTCAATGAGACTTCTCTAAAAAAGCAGAAAGAAGTATCATGGAAGTATCATTATAGACTGCAGAAGTATCATTAAAGACAGCACGATGCACGAGAAAAGACTATTAAAACATCAAGAAAAGTCAGTTTAAACATCGCAAAAAGATAGTTTAAACATCGCAAAGACTCAAAAGAATATTGCCCAAAAACAAATCCTATATTTGGGCACTCGTTGCCCACGCTATGGGCAATAGCTGCCCAGCACACGGGCTGCCGATGCCCACTTGGTGGGCTACGGATGCCCGTGTAACGG
>JABLTK010166705.1_pt1 | contig 13568 bp, 14 predicted proteins | sample 7160131 | NCBI WGS metagenome assembly JABLTK01 (sample SAMN14651221, study PRJNA627086) | human gut metagenome | isolation source: feces | host: Homo sapiens
ACCGTAATGAGCCGTATCATCAACGAGGTAAGAGGCGTAAACAGAGTATTCTACGATCTGACCAGCAAACCACCGGGAACGATTGAGTGGGAGTAATAAACAAAACTCTCGGAAGCCGCATAAAATAAGGCTTTTCGAGAACTTGAAATCCGTAATGATACTATTTTGATACTGTTTGATTATTGCGGACAATAATAATTGATTAAAAAATACCATCGGAAACAACAAAGTTTTCGATGGTATTTTTGTGTTTATTCGGATTTTTTCTTATTTTCACGGAGCTTGTCAATATCACGCTTAAAGCGTTCCGCTTCGATTTGCGGATATTTATATCTCCATTCGTCATATTCCTCTTGCGTTATCTCTCCGTTTGTGAGTTTTTCGTATTCCGCTTGCCAAGAATTGAGGTTTTCAAACAAGGTTGAAAAGGACTTGTTATGATTATCGAGTGTGATACAAAGTTGACCGTCAATTTTATTTATCTTGAAGCCGTATGTATCTTCAAGTGCAAAAAGTGTGTGCATTAAGCCGATATAAGTATCTATTTCAGGAACATTCAATGCCTTTGGAGAAACATCAAACAGGGTTGCAAAAGCGTTTATTAAATCGTCTTTCGGTATTCTTGTTTCCGATTCGTATTGAGCAACACGCACATCTGCGGCATTTTTCGGAAAGCCGAGCTTCAATCCCAACTCTTTTTGCGTAAATTTGTGTAAATTGCGGAAAAACTTTATTCTTTGACCGATAGCCATAATAATGCACCTCATAAATTAAACTTCTTGATTTAGTATAACATATAATTCATAAAAAATCAAGTCAAAACAGATAAAATATAAAAAATAAAATTTTTTTCAAAAAAACTATTGACTTACACTCAAAAGTTTAGTATAATATCAAATACAAACTAAACTTTTGAGTATAGTTTGTATAAAACGAAGGAGGTTTTCTTATGGACAACAAATTATTTATGCGAGCCGACGAGGTAGCCAAAGAGCTTGGAGTTTCTCAAGCCTATGCTTATAAACTGATTAAAGAGCTTAACAGGGAAATGAAAGCGAAAGGCTATATCGTAATTAACGGCAGACTCAACCGTGAATATTTTGCGGAAAAGGTCTATTCAAAACACTATGAAAAGGAGGCGTAAGTTATGCCGGCTTACAAAGACAAGAAAACAGGAAAATGGTATGCTTCATTTTATTATGCGAATTGGAAGGGGGTGCGTGAAAAGAAAATGAAGCGAGGGTTTGAAACAAAAAAGGCGGCTTTGGATTGGGAAAGAGAGTTCTTGATGCAATCATCGGCTGACCTTGATATGCGGTTTGAAACCTTTACGGAAATATATGTTTCCGATTTAAAGCAGCGTATTCGAGAGAATACATCTTTAACAAAGGACAGCATAATCTGCAACAAGATATTGCCGTTCTTTAAGGATAAGAAAATGAACGCAATCACGGCAAAAGATGTTATCAAGTGGCAAAATGAGCTTCTTGCTTATCGTGATGAAAACGGTAAACCGTATTCCAAAACTTATCTCAAAACAATGCATAATCAGTTGAGTGCAATATTCAACCACGCAATGCGGTATTATGATTTAAAGTCAAACCCTGCGGCAAAAGCGGGACACATAGGTGAAAAGGAAGCCGGGGAAATGGAATTTTGGACAAAAGAGGAATATCAAAAGTTTGCATATGCCGTAATGGACAAGCCGATGTCATTTTATGCGTTTGAAATTTTATATTGGTGTGGCATTCGTGTTGGGGAACTGTTGGCACTCACTCCCGCCGATTTTGATTTTGAAAACCGCTTGCTGCGGATAAACAAATCTTATCAGCGTATAAAGGGGCGTGATGTGATTACGGATCCAAAAACAAAGAAAAGCATACGAACAATTAAAATACCGAAATTCTTATGTGAGGAAATCGACGAGTACATTAAAATGCTTTACGGTATAAAGCCGAACGACAGAATATTTACGGTGACAAAGAGCTTTCTTCACACCGAAATGAAACGAGGTTCAAAAGTTGCGGGAGTTAAAAGAATAAAAATTCACGGGCTCCGGCACAGTCACATAAGCCATTTGATTGACTTGGGATTTTCGGCGGTTGCCATTGCCGACCGAGTTGGGCACGAAAGCATAGATATTACATACAGATATGCTCATCTTTTTCCGTCAAAGCAAGTTGATATGGCAAACAAACTTGATGATGAAAGGAATGATTTGGATGGATAAAAATGTTGATAAAAAAGGAAGATGGCGCAATGTAATCGTATCGTTCAGAATGTCACCCGAGGAGCGGGATGACTTGAATGTGAGAGTAAAGCTATCGGGACTTACAAAGCAGGATTATGTTATAAAACGCTTGCTCGAGAGAGAGGTAATTGTTATACCGAGTTCAAGACTTTACAAGGCAATGAGAGAACAAATGACGGAAATTCTGTCGGAACTTAAAAGAATTGAAAACGGAAAAAATGTTGACGGTGATTTACTTGCGGTTATCGAAACGGTTGCAAAAACATATAACGGTCTGCAAGAAAAGTAAAATCCCAAAGTATCTGCAAATACTTTGGGAAAGGGAATGTGGTAAACACTCCGTATTTTACAAATATAAGTTTACCACATTTTCGCCGATTTTGCAACAGAAAGAGGTGGAATTTTTATGTATGAGAATGATTTTGAAATGCAAGAGTATTTCAGAAATATGAATAATCCTTATTATTTGCCTACGAAATCAATGACAAATTTGTATGATGAGGTTTACCCTCCGAAAACACCGATAATCGAGAACTTACTTTACAGCGGTACATATTTGTTTGTCGGTGCTCCGAAGGTCGGTAAATCGTTCTTTATGGCACAAATAGCCTATCATATCAGTAAAGGAATCGATGTTTGGGATTATAAAGTTAATAAGGGAACGGTATTATATCTTGCATTGGAGGATGATTACGCAAGGCTACAACGCAGGCTTTATACTATGTTCGGAGAAAGCGAAAACGATAATTTGTATCTCGCAACAACCTCACATCAATTAAATGACGGTTTGGACAAGCAACTCGAATATTTTATCGAAACACATAAAGACACGAAACTTATTATCATTGATACCTTACAAAAAATTCGGGAGTTTTCAAGAGATAAATACAGTTACGGGAATGACTATGATATAGTTACAAAATTAAAGAAATTCAGCGACAATAAAAATGTATGTCTGCTTCTTGTTCATCACACACGAAAGCAGCAAGCCGATGATTGCTTTGAAACCATATCGGGCACAAACGGACTTCTCGGTGCGGCGGACGGTGCTTTTATTCTGCAAAAGGAAAAACGCACATCATCAAAAGCCGTTCTCGATGCGGTTGGGCGTGACCAGCAAGACCAACGCTTGTATTTGGAATTTAACAGGGAACATTGCTTATGGGAATTTACAAAGGCTGAAAATGAAATTTGGAAATTGCCGAGCGATTCCGTTCTTGAAAGTGTTTCAAAAATCGTAACACCCGAAATAACGCAATGGTTCGGTACGGCAACAGAACTTGTCGCAAAACTGAACTTGGATATTTCGGCTAATTCGCTGACAAGGCATTTGAATGTAAATGCTGACAGATTACTCAATGAATATCAAATCGAGTATGCGAACACTCGAACGCACAGTGGCAGACAAGTTACATTCAAATTAAATTTGAATATGCAAGAACAAGCGTGTCGATGTGACGATAGTGACGGTATTACGGGTGACGATACAGGTGTATAAAATATCGTCACGACCGTCACGGATTTTGATAGGAAAGGATAAGATATGAAAAATATTCGGATTACAAGAGATTTATTTATCAAGCTGATTAAATATCATCACTTTGATATGTATGAGTTTGAGAACGAAATAAAAAATGAACTTGAAAAGAAGTTGAATTCAATGGTAATGCGTGAGTATTACACCGCTTATAAAATTGCTCCCACAGAGCAAGAGCGTGAGGAAGCACGCAAAAAATATCTCGATGAAAAAGGTGTGCCGGAGAGCTTTCGGTGGTAATCCTTTTTAGAGATATGACGGGAATGTGCCACATTCCCGTATAGGCAATTAAGGAACAAAAGTGACGGCTTGCCTTCGGTGAGAATGAGAAAAATTTTGAGCGTTCTCAACCTATGCAGACGGTGGATTTTTTTACAGAAAATCCTACCGTTTGCGGTGTGTGCGGTCATAAGCGGCACACACTTTGGCGATAGCCGAACAAGCCCTCTGCAAGAGCGCAAACTGCCGCAGGCAGCCGCATCTTTTGTTAGTCCGTTGACAAAAGTGCGTTTGCGTTACTTTTGACAAAAGTAACAAAACCTTTGAATGTTCACTGCGTTCACAAATACAACGTTCGGTCAATCGGAAATGAGGTGAAAAGTAAAATGAAAAGAACAATATCAATAATGACGGGCAAAGGCTCGGTAAATCATAATGACAGAAAATTTACGGCGGAAAATGTTGATAAGAGACGAACCCCCGACAACATAACTTACTGCAATGAAAACATCAGAACGGTATATCATAAACTGTTCGATGAAGCGGTTAAAAATTATAACGCAAGACAGACACGCTCTGACAGGCAAATTAAAAATTATTATAAAAAAATCAGCCGAGAGAGCAAACAGGAAAAACCGTTTCAAGAAATTATTGTACAGATAGGCGATAAAGATAATATGGGCGCCGAAACCCAAAACGGACAGCTTGCAAAGAAAATTCTTGACGAATATATGAAAGGTTTTCAAGAGAGAAATCCAAACTTGTATGTATTCTCCGGTCATTTACATATGGACGAAGCAACACCGCATTTGCACATTGACTTTGTTCCGTTTACAACAGGAAGCAAGCGAGGACTTGACACAAGAGTTTCAATGAAAGGTGCATTAAAACAACAAGGCTTTATCGGGACAGGTCGAAGCAATACGGAGCGTGCTCAATGGGCGAAATCCGAAAAAGAAGCATTGTCAAATATTATGCTTGAACACGGAATTGAGTGGGACGAAAAGGGAACGCACGAAAAGCATAAATCCGTAAGTGAGTTTAAGCGTGATAAACTTATCGAAGAGGTTGAAAGGCTCCAGGATAAAAAGCAAGAGCTTGAATCCGACATTTCAAAATATAAAAATGCGGAGGAATACGCACTTGTCACGGCTCAAAAACTTGAAGATGAGGCATTAAAAATACCGGAGCCGCCGCCTTTTATGTCAGCAAAGAAATACAGAAACGATATAATAATGCCATTTGTAAACAAGCTGATAAAAATTATAAAAACACTTGCCCGACGAGTGTTTACCGCCGAGAAAAATGCAGAAAAATTATTAATGCAAACGGAGGCGTTAAAGGCAAGTAACGAGAAACTTAAAAAGACGAATTGGGAGAAAAATTTGGAACTGAGCAAAAGCAATGTGGAAGTCAAAAAGTTTAATAAAATCAAAGACCGGTTCGGTATTTCGCAAGTTGAACAATGGCTGAAGCAGATTGATAAAGAGCGTAAATTATCAAAGAAAGTACAAAAAGAAAAATAAATTATTATCATAATGATTTTAACGGGAATGTGCCACATTCCCGTCAGAATGATTATCGAAAGGAGAATGTTAAAATGAAATCAATATTTGAAAAGAACGGCGGAACTTACATAAGGGTTGGTGATTACTGTATTCCAAATTTGCAAACTCCGAAAACAAATGCACAAATCGGAAAATATGGGAGGCTGCATAAAAAGTTTATTAAAGAAAATCATCCGGCAATGTATACGGCATTGATGTTAAGCGGAAATCTGTCCGATTATTTGTGTCAAGTTGATTTTAAGGCACAAAAAGAATTAAATCGGCTAATTTCATTGCTTGCGGACAAACAGGGCGTTACAGAGCAATTAAAAGCCGAAAATCAACTCCAATGGGTAGGGTTAATGAACAATATCAAGGCACAGGCAGAAGAAATAATTTTAGCCGAAATTGTCTATAAGTAGAACCGATGTTTGCCGCACCGAATATTTATCGGTGCGGCAAACGCCAAATGTCCAAATGTGTCCGGTAAATTACCGTAAACGCCTTGACTTTCCAACAGAAATATGGTATTATAATATAGATGAAATGGAGGTATTACGGTATGTCCGATAGTTTGATGACAATAACGCAAGCGGCAGAATATTTGAAGGTGTGTGATAAGACCGTAAGGCGTTTAATTACAAGACAAGAGCTGGCGGCTTCAAAGGTCGGCAAATCTTGGAGAATACAAAAAACGGATATTGACAAGTATTTGAGCGAAACACGGAACAAGTAGATATGGGTACGAGGATTTTTTACAAAGACGAAAATTCTGTTATATTGCACGGAGATATGCTGACCGATGAAAGAATACCCGAAAATCATATAGATTTGATTGTAACTTCGCCGCCGTATAATGTGAACAAGGATTACGGACAAGCGGATGACAATTTAAGCTATGATGAATATCTTGATTTTACCTATCATTGGCTGCAAAAATGTCTGTATTGGGCAAAGCCGGACGGTAGGCTGTGTATGAATATTCCCGTTGATACGGGAAAAGGGACTCAAAGAAGCTTGGGAGCGGATATTACATACATTGCAAAACAGGTCGGTTGGAATTACAGAACAACAATTATATGGAACGAGGGTAATATTTCAAAAAGCAGTGCAAGAGGCAGCTTTATGAGTGCAAGCTCTCCGCATATAATAGCGCCCGTTGAGCTTATTGTCGTAATGTATAAAGATGAGTGGAAAAAAGCAAAACTAGGTAAATCAGACACCACAAAAGATGAATTTATGCAATGGACAAACGGGATGTGGACTTTTTCGGGTGAAAGCAAGAAGAAAATAGGACACCCCGCACCTTTTCCCGTCGAACTTCCGAAAAGATGCATTAAATTGTTCAGCTATGTCGGTGATATAGTTTTGGATCCGTTTATGGGTAGCGGTACAACAATTGTTGCCTCAAAAATGCTTGACAGAAAATCAATGGGTATAGAAATATCGAGAGAATTTTACGAACTTGCGTTTAACAGAGTTTTGAAGTATTAAAAATGAGATGATGTAATGAAAAAGACGAAAGAACAAATCAGTTTCAATATGAAACAGGTTAAAAATAAGGATTCCAAAATTGAAATTGCACTAAGAAAAGAGCTTTGGAGCAGAGGTTTAAGGTATCAAAAAAATGTAACAAGTATATTCGGTAAACCGGATTTGATTTTCAAGGGTAAAAAAGTTGCTGTATTTTGCGACAGCGAATTTTGGCACGGATTTAATTGGGAAGAAAGAAAAAAAGACTTTAAATCTCACCAAGAATTTTGGATACCGAAAATAGAACGCAATATGGAGCGTGACAAAGAAGTTACGGAAGAATTGCAAAAACAAGGTTGGACGGTTTTAAGGTTTTGGGGTAAAGAAATCAAGAAAAACGCCGGCGGTTGTGCCGATATAATCGAAAAAGCAGTAAGAGGAGAATTGCAATGATGTATAAAATGATAGATTTATGTGCCGGTATCGGCGGAATACGGCGAGGATATGAGCTTGCCGGAGGCTTTAAAAATGTTTTGTCGGCGGAAATAGATAAGTATGCGTGTATGACATACGAGCATTTATACGGTGATAACCCTCAAAACGATATTACCTCCGAAGAATTTAAGCAAAAAGTCGAAAATACGGATTACGATATATTATTGGCGGGATTTCCGTGTCAAGCATTCAGCAGAGCCGGAAAACAGTTGGGATTTCACGATAAAACAAGGGGTACATTGTTTTTTGACATTGCCGATATGATAAAAAGGACAAGACCGAAAGCGTTTATGCTTGAAAATGTCGATAACTTGATTACACACAACAAGGGTGAAACATTTGATACCATAATAAGGACACTTGCGGAGGAATTGAATTATAAAGTTATCGGTGTGCAATCGGAAAACGGTAAAATCAAATATAATGCGAGAACATTTGTAAGAAATTCAAGAAATTTCGGTGTTCCGCAAAACAGACCTCGTGTTTATATTATGGGATTTGACAGAGAATATTGGGGTGATGAGGTTGACAATCTGCCCAACACCCTACCCGAAAAGCGTACAAGAAAGATTTATAACGATTTGAATGATTTGCTTGAAATGAATGCGGAGCCGGAGTTTTTCCTGGCTTCCGGATATGTCGAAACATTGGAACGCCATAAAGCAAGACACGAATCGAAAGGAAACGGTTTCGGATATAAAATAGTTAATTTACCCGAAATAGAAAGTCCGGTATCAAATGCATTGCTTGCAACAGGAGGTTCCGGAAAAGAAAGAAATCTTGTAATCGATATGCGTGATGGAATTGCAGGGTTAAAGTTGCCGCTTCGTAAAACTCCGCTCAACGATAAGGGTATAAGAGTTATGACACCTCGTGAATGGGGTAAGCTGCAAGGCTTTATAAATTACGGTTTTGTGGACAAAAAAGGCAACGACAATTTTTCTTTCCCGGACGGAGTGGGAAAAGCACAACAATACAAGCAATTCGGAAACGCAGTCACAATACCTGCAGTTGAGGAAATGGCAAAGTTTATGAAAAAATGCTTAAAACAGTTGGAGGAACATAAAAATGAAGGGAAATAAGGGCGAATGGAGCGAATTATATACATTATTCAAATTGGCGGCGGATGGCAGGCTTTACGCCGCAGATGCCGAAACCAATAAAATAGATACGATTTATTATGATATTTTGAAGATAATCAGAAGTCAAAAAGACGATAATTGGCAGTATATCAGAAACGGGAGCATTAAAGTTATCGCCGAAAGCACAGGTGAAGAAGTCGCAACAATTCCAATTTCCGAATTTGAAGAAAATGCGGAATTGCTTTTATCGTCAATTAAGGCGGTTAAGAGTAAAGACGGTTCTTTTGAGGTACCCGATATTGAAAGTTTTATCAGTAAAATAAAATGCAGCACAACAAAAGCAAAATCATTGGATAAGTCCGATATTACGCTTATGGTACACGATATTAAAACGGGCAGCGACCCAACGCTCGGTTTCAGTATAAAATCACAGCTCGGAAGTCCCTCAACACTTTTCAATGCCTCCGGTGCAACGAATTTTATATATGAATTGAGCGGACATACTTTGACCGAAGATGAAAAAGATACATTTCATAGTTTCAAACGGTTTAAGGATAAGTTTGAATATTTGGACTCTTTGGGTGTAGATGTTTCGTTTGTAAAAACCGAAAATGATATTTTTAACGCAAATTTGATGTTGGTCGATACGCAAATGTCATTGATAATCGGGAATATGCTCGAAAACTTTTACAGAGGCAGAGCAAACAAGGTTGTTGATTTAACTAATTTGTGCGGTGAATACAATATATGCAATGTGAGCGACGACGATAAAGATGTTTTCTATGCTTACAAAGTTAAAGAGCTGATGACAAATATTGCTCTCGGTATGATGCCGGCAAGCCGTTGGAACGGTAACTACGAAGCTACGGGCGGTTACATAATCGTTAAAGATGACGGAGATGTCCTCTGCTACCACATTTATAATCGTAACGAATTTAGAGAATATTTGTATAACAATACAAAGTTTGATACACCGAGTAAGTCAAAACATCATTTCGGTGTGATTGAAGAAGTTGACGATAGGCAGATTTTGAAATTGAACTTGCAGATAAGATTTGTGAAGTAAATTATAAAGCAATAAAGCAATAAAGCAATAAAGCAAGGTGGGATAACTATGTTTGGCTATAAAAATAAAGAAAAATTGAATGATGTAGATGCAAGAACGGAGTATGCCCCGATTGTTTTTATTAATAAACCTGCAGAAAATTACTCACAAGATGTTGTTGGTTTTAAATCGCAAGTAGAAATGATTCATCAAGCCATAGATAATGGAGCTAATATGATTGGTGTTATAGCAGACTATGGAACTGGTAAATCGACAATTTCTGAGATTTTAGTTTCTGATGTACTTAATAACGAGCACCAATATAGCACAATAAGGATTAATATGTGGGACAGTATCTCTAAAAAAAATGATGATAACGATATTTCAGAATTGACAAAATCCTTTTTGTATCAATTAGCTAACGGAAATACAGATGAACTATTTGTATCAAAATTATCTCGATATATTAGCAAAAGGATGAGTAAAAACTTTAATACCATATCTTTAAGTACTGTATCTTCAAAAGTATGGAAATTTGGGTTGAGTGCTGCTATTTCATATACACTTTATTTAATTCTTTCGCAAACGGATGTTGATTTTATCAATAATAGTAATGTTGTAACATTCGCAAAAAACATTAATCCATTATTCTTGGTTTTAGCACTGGTATTATTGGCATATGGTATATTGGATACATCTATTGCATTCTCAAGTTGGAAAAGAACTAATGATAGTCATTTGGAAAGCAATGATGTTTTTGAACTTTATGATGAAATAGCTACTAAATTGGTAGATGGCTCTTTTGAAAATAAGCAAATAGTTTTTATAGAGGATTTAGATAGAATTGATGATAAAGAATTAATAACTAAATTTTTGAAGGAACTGTATAGATTTCAAAACTCGGTTTCTGAAAAATTAAAAAATAAATTTGTTTTTATAGTGTCGATAAAACCGGAAGCTTTGCTTAAATCAAGAGCGGAAAACGAGGGCGGAGAAAGAAAACCTTTTGAGCATTTGTATTCAAAAGTATTTGATGTAACTGTTAATTTGAAGCCGATTCATTTTGAAGATTATGAATCAGCTCTGTTGGCTATGCTCGACAAAAACAGAGAAGCAAGAGAAAAATTGGCAAATTTAATTGGTGAGAATATTACAGAAGAACATCTTCCCGAATCATTTAATTGGATACTACTCGGAGAAAATTTAACATTAAGAGACTTAAAAGATCGACTAAATCACGCTGTTTCAATAATGGTTTCACTAAAAAACAAAAATTACAAGGGCAAACCCGGAATTAATTTTACTGCGTGTACAGCGGTAGCATATTTGGAGAGCACATTTCCAGTTGAATTTTATAGGTTGGTGCAAGAAGAGGAAAAGTTTGAATCATTTATCAGAGAATCATACTCCATAAAAAACAAACTTGATAATAAGAAAAACGAATTAATAAAAAAATATCACAAAATTTTTTATGGTAGTATTCCGGAAAATATTGAGTGTGAAACCGAAAAAGATAAATTCATTGATGCTTTGTGTAAGTTGGTTCTTGATAATGTATTTGATGATGATTTTAGAATGTATTTTTATACATATCCAAATAATAGTTACATAAAAACAGTTGATGAAAAAGACGTGTATAATTTAATAAAGTTGCCAACTGTTTTTGATGATGTAACAAATTTGGATGAAAAGGTCGACAGAATATTCAAAAATAAACCGAATTCTATTGTTATAAACACTATCAAAAACCTTAACAAGGATGACCCTTATCCAACAGTATTAATATTGAACCGTACATTGTTTGAATTTTCTGCAAATTCTAATTTGGAAAAATCATTGCAATTATTGTGTAAATATACATTAAAATCAAGAACATCAGATGATAAAATACTTTCGTGCCTAAAAATGATAAATGCAGCACGGATAGACAATAAAGAAAGCCTCATATCAAATTATTCAAAAAATATATTAGAATCAGTTTCTACTGAAGAGTTGACCCAAGAGAAATTTATGGAGCTGAGAAAAAGTATTCTTCGAGCATTTGAAGAAAACATTGTTGAATTTAATAATTTGTTTGTAAATGAAAATATTTGTGTTTCGATTATCAATGAGGATGAAATCGAACTTATCGATAACATAAGTGATACTATAAGACTAATTGATAAACGATTAGTCAATGTTGAAATGGAATATATTTTTAACCGAATAAATTCTGAAAAGCTATCTGTCGAAGATCGTGACTTGGCATCAAACATATATGGTGAACTCATAAACAAAGACAGTAGCAGTGCAATATTAGGAAAATACATATTACAATTTCTCAGGATTAATAACTTTATCAATATTGAATTTTTTAATGTCGTATTGAATACGGTTGAAGGCATAGAAAGCATTTGTGAATATATCAATGAATTCAGTGTTAAAACCTTACCTAATGAATACTTAATGGGAATTGATAAAAAAATTATTAGTAATGGCTTAAGCGATGAATTGTTGCAAAGAATGAAAAATAATAATCTCTTCGTATGCTACATTCTCTCCGAAGCTCCTAAAAATAAGATTGACAATATTGATTATTTCGACGATGTAATTAGAGAGAGTATAATTTCTGCAAGTAAAGTGTTGCTTAATGAAAATGAACCTGTATTTATATTACTTAGAAAGTCTATAATTCGTAAAGTACAAAGTGTATATGATAAATATGGTGAGATTTTTGAAGGTGCGTTTCCTATTGTAACCAAGGATGAATTAAACGCATTTAATGATTTTAAAGATGCAATTATTTGTGTAGATGCTTCAAGGCTTAATTTGGAAAACTGTGATTTCGTATGGGAATATTGCAATCAAGACAATAGAAGTGGTGAAGAGTGTTTGATCATTTTTAAATTTTTGTTTGATAGTGAACATAAATTAGCGGTTAATGATAGCGGTGTGGTTAGAAAATTGATTTATTCATTAGATTTTGATAAAATATTGTTCTGCGAATTGGATATAGAACAAAGAGAGATAGCTATAAGTTATGTGTTTGAATCGTTGGAATTGAATGAACCGGAAGAAGCGTTGAAATGTTTATACCAATTAAAAACACTTGTTCCGTCTTTGGAACAGGTTATACAGACCTCAGGTTTGATAAAAGACTATCTCCTTTTGCTTAATGATTTAATGACATACACTGATACAAGCATACAATGGATACAGGAGGTAGAAATAAATGCGGGACTTTGCCCAGCGATAACAGAACAATTATACAAGGTAAAATGTTATGTTAACTATATAATAGGCAAAAGTTTATACGAAAATAAATTAGTCTATGACAAAAACTTACTTACTATAGATAAATACTTTGAATTATATCTTAACAGGCAATGTATGTATGATGTAATGTCAGAAAGTAAAGAATTCATATCGGATATTGCAGGAGAGGGGTTATATACTCAAATTTCAGATGCTGATTTAATAAAACCATTATTTTATTTGCCGCAGACAACAGATATGTTTAAACATATTTGGTCAATATTAGCTGAACCGGATTACTCTGAATATTTGATGAGCATACCTAAAATAGCAACTTTAGATGATAGCAAAAACATACAGAAATTTTTATGCATTCAAGAAAATATGGATAAATTGGGTTCATATGAAATGAGGAATAGAATTGACTTCTTATTATGGGATACTCATAAAACACACAAACGAGAATTTAACACCTGTTGGAACAAGAGTTGGAAAAGTAAGTTAAAAACATTAGAAAATCATTTATTGTGAGAGTGATAAAAAACGATACTATTTTGATACTAAAAATTCTGTAAGCGAGGAATAGCAGAGATAATACAAATAAAATACACAAAAAGAAAGATAAAACACTAAACAAATAAATTTAATATTAAGAAAACTTTGCCGAGTTTGAATAAGAGCCACA
>JABLTK010051135.1_pt1 | contig 13563 bp, 25 predicted proteins | sample 7160131 | NCBI WGS metagenome assembly JABLTK01 (sample SAMN14651221, study PRJNA627086) | human gut metagenome | isolation source: feces | host: Homo sapiens
CTCTTCGTCTTGCTGTGAATGCAGTTCTTACGATTCTTAAAGTCGATCAGATCATTATGGCGAAGGAGGCCGGAGGTCCGAAGTTGCGGGCTCCTCAGAAAGATGTGGAATAGTGGGTGATGTGTTTGTTGGAGAGTGTGTTGAAGATACTTGTCAAAAGCCGAATCGATTTACAATCAGAAGGAATTAACTTGAAAGAAACACGCTATTTGGTATGTTTACGAGTTCGCTTCACTTGTCGAGTCTGAGTTACTAATACACTTGAGTAACTCAACCCAGCTTCTTTAATAGCTTCTTTCAAAGCTTTATCATCAGAATATACACTATTATGATTGTCAAACCATAAGGTTCGTAAATCGTTTGTTACACCGAAACGATGAATATGAACACCTACCTCCGATTCTCCTTGGTAGGACCGATCAAGCCAAATCTCCTTTCCAACAACATGTCCCCAATGCCGTTTTCTACACCTTATTCACATATCCAACATCATACGACTCGCCTGTATCAATTTTCTCATTCAAAGACCGAATACTGGTTACAGAAAGAGGCATAATTTCAGGGTTGGAATCCACTCGATAAGTAACTCCCTTGATTACTAATGCATCTCCCTGACGTACTTCCTGAGATACATTTTCTGTCATCACCACTTTACAACTCCCTTTAGTTACCGTTGCTGTTCCCGAGATTTCAACCATATATGACCTGCAGCGAGGGAAAAGACTGAACACTTCACTGCTATTTGTTTCATTTGTACCAATGATCTTTCCTTGATAGATGAGTCGAGGGATGAATTCCTTCGATTCTGGAGAACTAAAAATGACCACCTCTATCCAAACGAACGAGACTTCAACCACATTGCGCTTCACTCCATCGACATGTTCCTGTAAACTCAATAACAATTCTTCTTCATTATCAGCATCGATTGGTGGCTATTTCAAACTATTCCCTAAACACCTACCTGAAATCGCAACAATGGATCTTCATAACTGATCATTGGCGTTGATTGAAGTTTTGTTACCAATTCTTCGTTATCTTGAATGTCATAATGGATTCTCCGACTCATCTCCTGAATATCAATCGGGTTGTGCTTGCCACGTTTCCGTAGAATATCTTGAATCGTGAGAATCAAGTCGGGAATGCTTCGAGTCTCATCATCATACAACTCATCTAGCAATCATCTTCCACCTGGATTCTAACCATCGTCATTCTTAGCCTCGTCTTCCCAACGATAGACATTCATTCGAGATAATAAAGGAATGATTGGGATCCCAATTCCTCGTTTGTCAAAAGAATTCCTAAAGTCTAGTTGATCGTATCTGTTCATACTCAACTTGTTGATTTGACATTATGTATACGACCCAAGCTAGTGCTATTGAAATTCAGTCTCTTGCAACTCAGTTCATGTTGACTCGTTTGTTTTCGTCTGAATCGTTACCTGTAGCAAGTGAGAATATTTCCGAGATGGCAGAGATGATGGAGAAAACCCTCTCTTCACAGGAGAATGATTCAGAAGAACTCCAATACCTTGTAGATCACCTCTACAATCGTTATGGATGATAATTTCTCTTATATCTAGTTATTTCGGCGTTTACCATGATGTCTGTGGATGACAGGAAGACTTTGGAGTTTGATTGTGGCTGAAAGCGTTAACTCTAGAGAATGTTATCGATTATCACGCTGTTTTGTCGATTTATGTGAAAGGGCAATGACAGTTGCAGAAGATCCTGAATTTGTCATTTTCAGTCTCTCCTTTTTGATGCTATTGAATAAGCCTGTTTTTGTCACATCCAACGCTCTCACTCATCGGGATGTGACTTTGCGTAACTATTTCTATGAGGGCATGCTAATCCTTGTGGACGGAGTTTCTTACAGAATTACCACTATAATCCGACCACTCTTCAAGATCCAATTGGAGAAAAAAGATGATCCTGACGTCCATCTCATTTTGGACATCAATAGTAACCGAATTACAGTATCAAGTGACGAGATATTGAAAGCTTACACACATTGGTTGAATTCTCTTCAACCAGGAACTCCTGTTGATTATTTAGAGATTCAAAAGGACGGATCGAATGGTTGGAGTCGAGGTGTAGTTTCTTCTCTCACTCCAATCTGTTCTGTGTATTATGGTGATTACGATGATCAACCTCTGTTCACCACTCTTCATGATATGAATTTGAGTACCATTCAGAAAGCAAATACAATGTCTTATGGTGAGTCTTATGATACCATGTATCAGTGTACTCTTCCTTTGTGGGATAAGCCATTCCCCGTGAATGAGAACAATCATTCCTTATCACAACCTGCTCGGGGTTTTACAGCTGGGCCTATTCTCTTTCATAATGAATATCCTTTCAGTTTAATATGTGAATAGTTCTCTTCATTCACTTCTCCAATCATTCTTCATATCATTCATCGAATTGAAGAATTGAATCTTATCCCAAAATATCTCTCTTTTCTGGAAGTACGAAATTATATTCTCTTTTAGTGATAGTCACATTCATTCTCACCACAATCTGTTCTCTATGCTGTATATGGCTTGTCACAAATTCTGCCATATTTCTACAAAGAACGAATTACAGAACTTTATTCACTCCTTCAATCGTCTTTGCTGAATATACTTGAAGAGACCATTCGAGTATGAATCCTCTGTCTTCTTCAGCCATAGAAAGATTGTGCCGGAGCCTCACTACTCCAGACGTGTTGTTCTCTCTTCATTGACAGTGAGGAGCGAATGATTCAGTTCCTGGTGGCTGCACTCTTTCGTATTGAGTCACTTCACATCACAATGGCTTCTCATACCTCACGGAACCTTCTACGTCGGCTTATTGAACAACTACAGTCCATGTCATCAGATCGTAGGGAGGAGTTAGGTCGACTTGTCACTTCTAAACTGTGTCAAGGTGGATACTTTGCCATTCTGATGAAGGACCCTCTGTCGACTATTCAAAGTGTCCTTCTAGATTTAATGACTCTGTGTGAACAAACAGGGACTCTCGATGATAAGTAAAATATCTGTGTTTTTCTCAATGACAGAAATATCCAAGATATATGGAATGGTGTTGTTCGGGATCTTGATAAGGATAGTCTCATCTTTGCAGTAGGCCATTGAGATGTGATCAATTGAAGGATTTGTTGAATTCGCTTTTAGTATCATCTCATAAGTCAGTACCAAAATTCCTTGGATTTCTGGAAACGTATATTCGTGATCATCATTGGAAGAATGGAATAGAATTCTGTTCACGATTATTGCGTGTGGATTCATCGAATAAGGAGATGATTACAAGTCAGTATGGTTCGCAAATAATTGAATTGTTACGTGTATCATTGGGAGCAGGAGCTGTGAAAGGAGAGGAGTTGAATACAAGACTTCACACAGCTTGGATTCTTCTGCCTGAATTCTTAAAAGGGAACTCTGAGACAATGAGTCACTTACACACACAAGTGATGAATGATCTCTCACCATTAAACTCATATGAAGAGAACATTAGTAATGTGTGTGTGATGAGTGTAGTTGTTGGGTTATTTGAAATGGGTATGAACCATCGTTCACAGATGAAATGTAGGTGAAACAGTATGGGAAGAGCATGAATATCAAGATCTCTTAAAGAACTACTTAACAGTTCTTGAATGTCTTCTTCCTTATGATGAAGACATTTACAAGGAAGTAAGTGAACTCACCTGTACAATTTGTGATCATCTTCATTCTCTCTCCATTTCATTCCCATTACTCTCACCTCTTCTGGTTTATTCACTTCAACATCCAACGACCATTACAATTGAATCTATTGTCAATCTCGCTTTTCATTATGGGGATAAACTCTCTGAAACGGATATGAACATTCTTTTCACTCCCTGGTCATCTCAAGCTTATTCTTGTGTATGATTTTTGGTATTCCAAAATATGTAGCTTTCTCGGAAATCATCTTCAGATTTGGGAAGTGTGTTTAAATATTACTGTACTGGAGATCCTGCTTGTTTCGGTAGCTGTGCTTCTGCTGGTTCTATGGAAGGATTGGTAAGTGAGAGCATGAGGGATGATGAGATAGGTGGTGAATTCGATTAAAAATAGAGAGTGGATTGAGAAGTGTATTGCTGAGTGTAACGAGAAAGGACGACTTCAGTTCCGGACTTTGTATCTGTGTCTGATTCTGGCTTGTTACGAGAAGGGAGAAGATGCAATGAATGCATTGTTGGAGTACATGTGAATCATTGAATTCAGAATAGAGTGTTACTCCGACTCTTAACAGAGGCAGGCCATCAAGATGCACCAGCAGCTGAAGTTACTCTTGCCACATGTTCATTGATTCTCCGAAATATGCGTTATATTGTGGGTATTTGATTACCTCTGTAAGATCTAGCGAACATGGGAATCCAGTGATCAATTGTCTCTCGGTCATTTGATCAAGGTCACTGTGGTTCACAACGCACAAAGACAGACAATTGATTTGGATACTGGAATGAAAGGATATCTTGTGAAGGAGAGATTAGCATCAGAACTGGGTGTTGATATTCGTCGACGCCTTCGTGTGCGAGTCAACAAATGATACAGGAATAATAACTAGGGAAGTGTACTCTCTCTGTATGAGACTCTGGAGAGTCGAGGAGTGGTTACTGGAGATCAAATTATTGTTGATACAATTGGAAACAAAATGAAACTCCCTTCAGTGAGTATAGGATTGAATTGTCTCTTAAGTGATAGTTCAGGATAGTCACATGGATCCTATTATCTCCACTTCAATCCTACCAAGACTCTTGCCTCTCTTCTCTCGTTTCACTCTTCATCCTGAGATCCTTCGTTCACTTACACTCATGTTGGACATGTTACCACCTCAGCCTCACGTCTACCAAGCTTCTCTTAGCATTTCAGCGTAGTTCCTGGTTCTCTCTCTGACTTTATAGTCACTCTGTCACAACTGCATTACTGGAGGAAGTGATTTCTTCATCACCTACACAACTCTTCATCAATTTACGTCTGTTGGAACGTGTTCTGATCAAAACTGCTCGTGAAAACAAGGATCAAATAACTGCTTGTATCTCTGCTCTGATGGTAGGAAATAGAGAGTATTTTGTGAATACCAGAAATCGGGATTAATTGAGATTACACAAAATCGACTCAAAGTCTTATTATCCCAGAAATCCGATGATTTTCAGTACTATGTGGCCCAAGACCTTCTCGATTTCACGGAACAATTAATGTATCCTTGTGTAAAACACATTCCCGTGGGAATGCGTTACTTACAGAGTGATGATGTGGGTGATTGGTTGCAAGGAGGTTCTCGAGCCCTTAAAGGCTGGATCATTCCATGGTTGGTGGAGTGTGAAGTAGAAGTAACCATGACTACACATGTGAGTGAGGAATGGGAGTCAATTCTGTATCTTCCTTGCTAAGTGCCTCATTATTAGCAAGTCCATCATACAATCCTCGCACACATCACTCCTTCCATTCGTACTCCGATTCCTCACACTGCTGGATCTGCTGACATCAGAATCTTCTTCTCTCTATCGCTGGCTATTGGAGATTCTCTCATTGGCATCCGATTCGTCTCTGATTGCTCTGTCTTTGATCACAGTCCTCTCACGGAGCTCATCTCTTCAAAGTCAGGTATTTGTGGAATTGCAGAAATCGGTCGAGAAACAATTCAATCCAGAATCCCTCCAAATTTTGGCATGTTTGATGGATGAAGGACATGTGAGTGTAAGTCGTGTGAAGAGTGTTTGTGATACTGTTCTGAAGGAGGTACAAAGCATATCCCTGCCTTTATCATAGTGCCAAAATCAAGAAGATTTCTGTACTGGATTGATTAGCTGTGATTTCTGGATTTCCGCTGTTTTGTCGTATGCCAAGAAAAGTGGTGAAAATCGTCTTCTGAGTCCTTTCATGCAAAGTATGGAAAAATTGCTTCTCTGAGTTGTAGAAGTAACTCAGGTGCTGCTTCAATCATTCCTCTCACATCCACAAACTCAGGCTGAAGTGAGTGTCCTACTAAAAGAGTTGTTGTCCACAGATGCTGTGTGTGAGGGAGTAAGTGAGATTCTAAATGAAACCACAGACCGTATTCGGAATCTGAAGATTGAAGACCACGCTTCAGAGATTCGAAGTCATGTTGAAGAGACGAGTCATTGTGGTATGAAGAACTTGGGCTGTATTTGCTACTTGCTATCAGTGATGCAACAGTTTTTCATGATTACTCCTTTCCGACAAGGGATTCTTCAAGTAGAGACAGAGAACGGTTGAAAACATAGTGTAAATGGACTGGTATTCTGGCTGAAGGTGAACGAGAACTAGGAGAAAGTGAACGAAAGGAAGCTTCAGCAGAGAAGAAGGAAGAGTATCATACATTGCTTGATACTTTGAAGGAGATGTTTAGTTATCTGTTAGTGAATCCAGGAGAGGAATATGATACAAGAAAATGGTGTTCTATAATGAAGGATACAACAGGTCAATCATTGAATGTCTATGAACAGGAAGTAGGAATGATTACCAAATCTCTGATTTAGGATGCTCATGAGTACTTAACATCATTCCTAGATCGAATTGATCAGGCATTACAGTATACGAATCAGCCTCGTCTTATCAAATCACTGTTCCGCGGGACTTTAATTGATCGTCTAATTTGTCCTCATTGTGGAGAGATTCGACATAGTGAAGTCCCATTTACAAATCTGAGTGTGGAAGTGAAAGATGTGTCAAGACTTGAAGATTCATTGAAACGATTTGGAGAAAGTGAGAGCATTGATGGTTTGATTCACTGAGTGTTATATTCCGTAGACTATCGTTGTTCAGTATGTGATAAGAAGGTTACGGTTCGTAAGAGTCAAACTCTTCATTCTCTTCCTCCATATCTAATCATTCATCAAAAGCGCTTCGATTTTGATTACAATACGTTCATGAAGACCAAACTCTATTCACCATTCACTTTTCCTATGAGGATTGACTTGTGCTTCATTGATAGAAGGGTTATTCATAGAGAGCAGTTTTTGGATGATCCTTCTCCTAATGATTACTCATTGAAAGGGATTGTCATGCATTTGGGGAGTTCTGAGAGTGGCCACTATTATTCCTGGATCCAAGATGATCCAGCCGAGTCTCTTAAGTGGCATGAATTCAATGATGAAGTTGTTACTGAGATTAGGTCAGAAGAGATTCAACAGATGTGCGAGAATCAGGAAGGAGTATGATTGTGAATGGTTTGTCAGAGATAGACTCGGTTGACTCCTTATCTCATGATATACAGACAGTCAGCATATTCCACTCCAATCCTTCCTTTGAATGATTTGGTGGATTCAAAACAGACCGCACAACTGTACGAGTATCGGGCACAACGACAATTTATTCAGTGTTTAACTTCAGCACCCATGCTTTCTCTCTTACTATCAGTTCTCCCTCAGTCACACTGTTCTTCACTTCACACACTGGTTCTTACTCTTCTAGTTCATTTGGGTTGGAGATTATCACCTGTGAGTCGCAAAACATTCAGTTCCCATAAGCAATCACTCTCCATACAACTACTGAATGTGATAAAGACCATGACAGTCAGTGCCTCATCCATCATCACTCTTTCATACCCTCACACTTTCTCCCTTTTGTTCTTCAATCCATTCGATTCAGAAATGAGACTTGCTCCACTGCGAAGTGCTCTCCTAGGTTGGATGCCAAAGTGTAGTTCATTCTGATACCTATTAGTTGTAGTGATCGAACAGGCCAAGAGAGGAATGGTAGCTGCTCTGAATTGTATCTTCTCCTTTGCTTATACACTCACACAACAGTCGGTTCTGGAACAGATTGCCAAGAATTCGGTGTATAATTGGAATATCGGAAATCAGGGAGATGAAGTATTTTCACTCATTTCTCAATTGTTCCAAGTGGAGCCTGTAGTCGCATTTCTCGTGAATACAAACAGACTCGGGAGCGTAGTATCCATCCTCAAACAGAATGTTTCTTCTTCTGCTCGAATGAGTGATATATGTTTCTGGAATCTGATTAGTAGAACCATTTTTAATCATGCTTCGCACAGTGCAGAGTATGGGCGTTACATTGGAAACAATCGAATCTGAAATCAGTCATTTGGCGAAGGAACGTCGTGCCTTCCTGTTGGCCGCAGGAAAAGAAGACAGAGTTGTCGTTGAGGAGAAACTAAGAACTACGGGAATTCATCTTGTAAATGGAGAGAAGGGATATCTGACATGTTCGGAGAATGGAGAGAGAGGTGAGAGAGTAAAGATGCCAGACAGTTACATCATTTTATTCCCGCGGGAATTAGCAGAAGCAATTGTGGACAAATCTGTTTTATCAAGTCTATTGAACAGTGAGATACGTTCAGAATGGGTGTTGTATGTGGCAAACGCAGCTCAGTTCAACCCAGAGTCAGTGCTGAAGTGGGATGTGATCTATAGACGTATTTGTAGTGTATTGGACACAATGCTTCAGTACATTACAGTCGATCCTCGGGGACGCCATTTGGAGACAATCCGTACGCTTATCTTCTTCTTAGAACATTTGAGTGATGATGATGTGAAGATAAGTTTGGAATACTGTCTGAAGGGAGAGAACAGTCTGTGGGAGAGAATAGAACAACGCTCGCATAAGGAAAAGCTTATTGTAAGAGATAGGAGAGGGAATGAACTGTAGTACGCAGTTGAGATCGGTGAGATGTTCTTGAAACATGAGGAATACTTTATTTACACGGACCAGGACAAGGAATATGCTTTACTAAAGGAATTGTTAATCGAGGCAGCAGCCAATACAGGGATCTATCGAAATGCTGCAGACTGCTTGAGAAAGATATTATCGTTAGTGAAGAGGGAGTAACACTGTTTGTTGCAAAATTCCAAAAAGGAGAGGGATTTTGTGGAATCCTATTCATAATCTGTTTGTCCTTAATAAAGGTCCTAAGGGTCTAGGACGGGTTTATTTTACTCCGTAATCTTGTTATCTATCCAGGAAATCTGTAAAGGGCATGTATTGCAGTGGTAGGACGTGGATCAGCTAAAGAGTTATTATTGTAGATGAGACTGGAGGTATTGTGTTGGATGTTGGTAGTTCCTCAATAAAATTGGGATATGGAGGAGAAGATGGACCTCGACTTGTATATCCTTCTGTAATAGATTGTTGCTGTCCTTTTAATTGTTGTAGGCATATGGATATATCAGTCAAGAACCCCCAACATATTATCTAGGGACTCAGGATTTGAACATCCGAAGAGATCAAATGGATGTCTATCAATCCTATTCGAATGGAAAGAGTGATTTGATTATAAATATACTAACACTTTAGTTACAAACTATGATGCTCTTGAGAAGTTGCTTGATTTTGGTATTACAGCTGGATTGCGATACAAAGCTCCAGAACATCCTCTTCTCATAGTAGAAGAACCCTATGAAACCAATGAACAGAGAAAGAAGTTCGCTGAATTATTATTCGAGAAACTCCACTTTCCGGCCATTTACTTCCTCAAATCATCCTCATGTATCGGGTTTGGACTAATGTTTCATATGATGACTAGTTTCTCTCTAGGCAAGACAACATGTCTTTCAATCGATTTTGGAGCTAGTGGAATTCGTGTTATCCCAGTTTATGATGGTTATTCTTTAATGACATGTATGGAGAGAAGAATGAGAATGATGAGTAGCAAGTGCAGTTTCATCCTTTGGAGGTGATTATATGACATCTCTTCTTGCAGATAAACTGAATTCACAGAAAATCCAAGTGACTCCTCATTGCTTCTTGAAGAAGCAGGTTGTCGAAGGAGTAGTTGCAAATATCCAAAAGATTGATTTTCCAAACACAAAAGCATCATTTCTCAAGTATGCTATTAATGTACTTATTGGTTGTCATTCTGATCGTAGAATATTGTTCGTGATATGAAAGAATGCTGTTATTGCTTAAGTGCCAAACCAATCGCTCAAACGTAAGAGAATGGAAATGCATTGATCACTAGTCCTCCTCCAAACGAAGCGATTTCATATACTCTTCCTGATAACCAGGAGGTCCACTTAGACCAAGATGCGTATTATCTTCCCGAAGTAATGATGACGGGAACCACGGGAGTAGGATTGAAATGAGGGATTGAATGTAGGAAGATGGACAAGCACTTCCTGACACGATTTATCAATGCTTGTTGAATTGTGATGTGGAGGTGATAGAGATTATGAAGCTTGATACATAGATCCGAAAGGACTTAACCTCCAATATCATGTTGGCAGGTGGAGGGGCGAGAATGAAGGGATTATCTGAACGACTGGAGTATGAATTGAATAAGCGGTTGAATTCTGTATCTGTGAAATGAAGAGAATGAGTTTGTAGTCTTTCAAGCCAAGATTGTATTCATCTGAACCTTTATACAATCCTTATAATGCTTGGACAGGAGGATCAATCATTGTATTGGATTTGAGAATAAATGAGATATAGAGTTCATTAGGATCATTCCAACAGTTATGGATTTCACATGAAGAATATGTGGAAAATGGAGTAGAGATTATTAGTAGTCGTTGTAATTTGTATGTTTGTTTGGGATCTTATTGGAGTTATTAACAAACAAATAAGAACTTCTTAGGGACAAAAGAGAAGAGAGTTCGGCATGACTCACCCTTACAACCAGTACTGTTGGTTTCCCAAGTCAGTCCAATGTATTCTTCATCCTCCAGATCAATCATATCGGAATAGGCAGAAGGACCTATCTCTAAGTTATTCTTTTTATCCCTACCTTCAAATACTAATAATTCAGATCCCCAAGTCTTGGTGAAATCAACTGAACGTTTGACGGTCATTCGTACACGTGTGGTAGGATGAGCGGCATTTGAGAAGTACACTACATCTGTTGAATAATCACGAATAATTGAAGCGGCATTGATAGGATCCACTAACACAGGATCATAGTAGATCTCACCAAAGTTATCACCTCCATCAGTCGACACAGCAATACCACGAGCGGTACCCTTGATATCAATTCCTCAGCTTTCTCTTACATTCAGATGTTGATTGCGCATATTCGCCATTACGATACCATCTCCAAGTTCGACTAATTGAGCTTCATCCATCTTCTTGAAGTATGTATTGCTCGCTGTCCAGCTCTTGCCCAGATCATCTGTGTACCACACAGGATCATACTCATAAGCACCGTGGTGGCCAATGAATAGCTGATTATGAGTTGAACACCAATAATGATACCAAACGACCAGCATGAGGTCCATAACGGAGTTGGAGTCCATGGCCAACACCAACATATGTAGTATGAGCCCCTCCAACCTTTTCTTCGATATTCTCCATGGGAGTGTAAGTATCACCTTCATCATCCGAAGTTGTCTATATTAGATAGGAAATCTAACCATACCATGATGAGCTGAGCATCCATGAGGTTAGCAACAACCAACAACTTGTGGTTTTTCCAGTCATATACAGGGGATGCTTCTCTTGTAGCAATTGTCTTTCCAAAAGGATATGTCAGATTTCCCCACGTCTTTCCGCCATCAACACTCTTCTTTTGGCAGACATACATGGCATTATCTCTAGAGATAATAGAAGTCCGGAGTAGCTACCTAGGTAGTGGGACTGCAGAATCCGGAATACAACCATCACCAATAACCATTCTACATTCCGCATAGGCAATGAGAGCATGAGGAGTTCGAACAATAGAAGGGACACGAATACATGGGAATCCGTCCTCCCAGGGCTTGAACAGTTCAACACTCTTGATTCTTGGATCACAGCCCTAATCCATTAGTCATAAGTACAGGTAGGACATCACAAGCATCAGAAGAGACGACAGCAATGAGACACGCAATTACGATAACCGATATCATTTTAGTGTTTCCGATCCCCTCTTCAAAAATGATTGGCTAGAATAATCCGAACGTTATTTGTAAGTAATTGGATACTACGACGATAGAATCGTTAAGTTCCTATTATACAGATGATACGTAACAGCCCCACTTATTCTACTTTTGGTTATTGACAAACAAACAATCACTATCAGCCATCCGCATTAGTGATTCCTTGTGGACCAATTGCAAAGGTTGCCTCATTTTCCGCTAGATCTGGACTGTCGTAGACTTTACTATGTATGAGGTAATAACATCATTGTTACCATATTCGTTGTTCTCCTTTTCCCTTTTTGAAATATAACCGTGTTGTGCTGGCATGGGCAATTACATTTCCTCCAATAGGTTTTTTGGTATCTTTCACAAACTAGACTTTATAGAGAGTCATGATATGTTACCATGGCTGCAGCGCCTGGATCTGCGGTGACTTGGTTGATGATCAAGACTGCTACATTGAACTCTTCAGCTACTACACTTCAAATCCCCTTTATACATCTTACATTTCTTGAGAGCACTTAAGTGACGACCTAGCTTTTGTTGTCGTTCTGCTAATTCTCCTCGACCACTGTAGTCAACTCGAAATAGAGCTGTAATGGAGTCGACAATCTGTTTAATAGATACGAAGTGATCCCTACAAGCAAGTGATAGGGAGAATCATCCTCCACAATCTTGGCTGCTGCAGCTGTGATGATATCCATTTGTTGTTCATGTGTATATGCACGCGCAAGTAGAATATTGTCCAGTACTTCATCACCATTCAATCCGTATCGTTCGGCAATCTCTACTACGCGCTGAGGACGACTGGTAAATGAATAGAAATGTTTGTCCTTACAATGTTCCTTCAGTATCAAGGAAGATTACCTTCCCATTTGCTCCATGCCTAGGTATCACTCCCTTCTACTACTTCAACATATCTGTTGGTAGTTGTGCAGTGACACAAAGGGTATGTGCCAGTTGAGTTTTGCCTGTTCTGAATTCTCCAAAGATCTCAGTGATGCTCATTGTCTCAATTCCTCCTCCAAGGAGAGTATCAAGTTCCGAACTTCCTGTGGTTATTTTTATCACTTTCTAGGAAAAAGGCTGTTAGTGATCACTACTTGTCTCATGCTCATCATTTCCCTTCCGGTGCAGAAGATACCGGTTGTCTATATAATAAAACAGATACATTCGTACCTTCATAGTACGAGCAACAGTGACAATCTTCTCAATCTTAGCTTCACTGAGACCTTTAACCGTAATTAATTCCTTTAAATGATCCAATAATGAAAATTATGCCTTTTGGGGTGTCTTTAGAACCATTCCGATTGTGTAGTATCCTCCGTCCTTCAGTTTTTGAATGTCGCTTGCATTAATTCCAAACTGTTGAAGCTTTTCCACAGGTTCAAAGGTCGAATCCTCTTCGACTTCCATCACATTTTCGGTTCCCTCCAATCTGAGTGTCACATTTTACATATAATTGTACTGTTTACGCACTGAATAACTTAATGCCATGATAATAACCTGTGATAAAGTGATTGTTGTAACTAAGGAACGAGGGAGAAATGGTGCGCCAGACAATTGGCTGAACTATTTCTCCCTCTTGATATTTGAATTTGGATTTAGATTCACTCTACTCATTATGAACTATCATTTCTTGTAACAAACATTTCACCCATTCACACATAACCATTCGCCATCACCCATTCCCATGTCTAAAAGAAAAAGACTTTCCAAGCACATTAGTAGAACTGCTTTCTAGAA
>JABLTK010137675.1_pt1 | contig 13562 bp, 9 predicted proteins | sample 7160131 | NCBI WGS metagenome assembly JABLTK01 (sample SAMN14651221, study PRJNA627086) | human gut metagenome | isolation source: feces | host: Homo sapiens
CGGGAACTGTTTCGTCAAACGTCTGCGGATTTCTTCGCCGGTGTAGGTATCTCCGCTACCCGTAAACATTGCAATACCCAGCCCGCTATCGTTGCCGCTGGTAAGCATAGTCGCTAACTCACCAACGGTGAACTTAACTTTCGTACCGACGAACACATTTCCGGTAATCGTATCGATATTTACGCCCGTACCATAATTCGCTGCGCCTGACGGCATAGAAATCGAGTTATTTTCGCCGAAGTTTATGGTCTTTGCGGACTTAATACCATCGGACGATCGGAACATGCTACTCGCATCGTAAGTAATATTTGCCGCGTTGATTGCGATATCCGCGCCACTCGAAGTCGTGCCGGGAATAAGCACAGCCTTTACAGAGTAAGTACCGAGTTTTGCGTTGTTAATTACAATCATACCGTTATCCACGGTGACTTCGTAAACCACGCTGCTGTCAGTCTTGTTTGTGAGCGTGAACTTAACGCCGTTAAGTCCGAGCGCCGCCGCGTCGGTAATAGCGATACGCGCGTCGAGATGATCGTTGTATCTTACCTCGACCTCTACTCTCGCGTCGTAAAGCGTAAACGAATATTCGCCCGCGTTTACTTCGCCTGCGCGCTCGACGCCGTTGACGAGCAGCGATTCGAGCACGTCGAAACCTGCGTTCGGGTTAAGAGTAATCGTAACGGTATCGCCGATTTCGTAACTCGTTTTGTCAAAAGTCACCGAGCCGTTAGTACCTTGTACTCTCGGTGCGATTCCGCTCTTGCCGATAACGTCGCCGAGCGTAGTCGCCACGCGGTAATCTGAAACGGTATAGGTAAAACCGGTGTTCCACCGGTAAGTACCGATAGCGTAAATCGTATCGCTGCCGTCATAAGCAAAGCCGGTTTCGTATTTCTTTAAGAGGGTATCTTTCGCGGAATTATAGAAGTAATACGTAAGTTTGTTGTCAGCTGCTTTTTCCTGAACGAGGTAAATTCCGTCACCGACGATTGCGTTTACAACTGATTTCCAGTCCTCGTCCGTCGTGGTAATATTGAACACACCGCCGTTGGCGTTACCAAGCGTGACAAACGCGCCGGCACCCCAGTTCTGCATCGTTCTGAGCGCAAAATTTCCTCCGATAGCCCAGAACTGAATACCGGTATAGACGTCTCCGCTACCCGTAAACATTGCAATGCCCAGTCCGCTGTCGTTGCCGCTTGCCAGCATAGTTACCAATTCGTCTTTCGTAAACTTGATTTTCGTTCCGATAAACACGTTGTCGCTGACCGGATCGATATTTACGCCCGTACCGTAATTCGCTACGCCCGTAGGCACGGTAAGCAAGTTGTTTTCGCCGAAAGCCGCAGCGGAACTGTTGCGGATATTCCCGATCGAACGGAACAAATCGTACGCTTCGTAGCGAACGAACGCGCCGTCCTTTACGGTGAAGTCAGCGCCCGTCGAAGTCGTGCCGGGAATAAGTTCGGCTTTGACCGAATAAACGCCGGGTTTTACGTTCGCGGCGGCAAGTCTGCCGTTCGCGACGATACCCGTGTAAACGACGGACGTATCTTCCTTGTTCGTGAAGGTCATTTTAACGCCGTTGAGTCCGAGTTCTTCGGCTTCGTTGATATAGATGCCGTTTGCGCGTTCCGCTTTTCTGTCGGGGTTAATCACCGCAGAAACGTTCTTGATTATGCCGAGGTTGTTTTCGGTAACGAGTTCGGTTCTTGGAGAGTCGGCTCTCGCCACTCTGGAAACGTAGAACGAAATGCCGGTAATATCGCCGCTCACTTCACCTTCGAAAAGCTTTACGAGGCTGTCGTCGCTCGTCTTTGCGTAAGCGGTGATTACGCCACCCTGACGATCCACGACGAAAGCAATGCCGTTATTCGCTCTTGCGTAATCGATAACGCCCGAGTATTTAGGCTGATTGCTTTCGAACGAGAAACTTACCGCGGGATTATCGCCCCACATTGCGAGGTCATTTTGACCGCGCATTTCAAGTCCGGTATAGAACGCTTGTTCGCTTCCGTTATAGAGTACCGCGCGAAGTACCGCGTAGTGCGTGTCGATGTTCGCGTTCTCGCTCGCCGCCGGGAACAAATGGTCGGTAAGTCCAAGGAAATATTCGAGCGTGAAGTTCTCGCCGAGGTTAAGTCCGGATATCGAGGTCAAGCCGTCGCCCGAAAGCGGCGCGTTCATGGTCACTCCGTCCGCGCCTGATACGGAAACGTTAGTCACTGTGGACAAAACATTGTCGGTAACGTCGCTAAGAAGCGCGATTTTCTCTTCCTTTACGGTTACGTTATCGGAAACGCGCGCCACGATAATTTTGTAGTTTTCGCCCTGCGGAACGGTAGCCGAGAACGCGCCGGTCGCCGCATCGTATTCCGCGTTATAGAGGTTCGTGCCGTCGAAAAGTTTAACGGCAAGGGCGGCGTCCTCGTACACGGTAGTATTGTGAAGCGTGCCGCTAATCGCCGCCGTTTCTTCGGGTATCGTCTCAAACTCGGCGACTATCGCCGCATTTTCTTTGATGCCGGTAAGGTCGAGTATCGGTTTCCCGTTCTCGATGGCTATCGTGCCCAGTTTGTCCTCGCCGTTCACGGTAAGCGATTTAACGCGCTTGCCCGCGTCCGCTTTTATCTCGAATTTAGCCGAGCGATTGTCGATAATGTTTTCTTTGCCATTGGTTTCGACTACCGCGCCGCCGTTTGCAGTCGCCGTATAATCGTATCCGATAAGCCCGTTACCGTCGAAACGATAGTGCATCGAAGCGTTGACGTAATCGTAAGCGAGCAGGTCGTAACTTGCGATCGGGCACCAGTTTCTGCCGGCAGTCGCTTCGTTGCCGTAGGACGAGATAAGTACGGGATTGATACTTACCGACTGCGGCGCACCGTCGAGAAGCAGGTACTCGTAAGGCATAAAGCACTCGATCGTGTAACCGTTACAGGTCTCGTCGTTTATGTTACCGTTCTTTGTCGTCGTCGCGAGCGTCGGGTGATGATCCTTTACTTCGTACACCGTCCAACTGTCGCCCGAAAACGACGAAGCGTTCTTCTTTACGCTGTAACCGCCCGTCGGCATAAGGTCGATTTCGTACTGAAACACGGTCTCTACCTTATCGACGTTCACGGTGAGGTACATTTCTATACAACTGTTCATATATGAGTCGCGCGTGACGGCGTTCTTTATACTTACGCTGTCGTCCACGTCGTAGGCAAAGTACACGCCCTTTTCGCCGAAAGCCGTGGTCATGCGCACTTTGCCGGTTTCGCCCGCCACGTTCTTGTCGATTGCGAGCCAGCGATTGCCCGTCCAGATATTATCGTCGAATTTACCGTCGAGCGTTACGTCCGCGTCGGTGTCGGGCTTTACGGTCGGCTTGGTATAATCGTAAGGCGGCGCGGGATCGTTCTGCTTACCGCTACACGCGATTACGCTCGTAAACGCTACCGCCAGCATAAGCATAAACCCTGCGACTTTCAGAATTTTTTTCATTTTCCTCATTTTGCTTTCCCCTCCTATTTACCTAGAATCCTGATTTCCGAAATACCGACGGAAGTTTGACCGCTCGGCACGGAAACGGTGATTCTTACTTTTTTAGCGTTGATAGCGGCAAATTCGGCGTACGCGCTCGCGCCGTGAACAATGCTCGTCAAGCGCTTTACGCCGTCGACTTCCACCACATTAGCATACTCGTCGGTATCGAACGCGATTTTCGAGATAGCGTAGGTTTGTTCTTTGCCGTTTTCGTCCACGCCGACGAACTCCGCCGAACACTCGAAGAACGCCCTATTCGGATCCTTAGAGTTGTAAATCATGACCGCACGAAGTTCTTTCATGCCGCCGAGGTCAAACTCAAACGTAGTCGTTTGCTTAATCTCGGTTTCCTTTATGTACTTATCGTTGAAAGCGGCGTTTATAATCGTGTTCATCGACAGCAGTCCGTCGGTCAGAGAACTCACACTCGAGCCGTCGACAAGTTTGCCCTTCTTGACATTCGCGGTTAAACCTTCCGCCACGTTAGCGTACTCGCCGTAAATTTGCGGCTGAACGGAAATCGTCGGACCGTTGGCGTACATTACGTCCAAAGGATTGCCATCTTTATCGGTAATGGTGATCCATTTGATTTCGTCTATCGAATATCCGCGAGCCCCCATGTTCGTATAATCACGGTGCTTATGATAACCGATATAGTTTTTGCTCCCCACGGTCATAAAGCAATGATGTCCGGGACCTGCGGTTTTGGTGGACGCGCCGCCGTCGGACGAGATGATGACCGCGTTCTCCGCCTGAGTAAGTTTTCTGAACGGCCCGATAGGGCTATCGGACACAGCCTGCACGACGCAGTAAGACGATTGTCTCCAGCCGTTAGCCGAATATGTAAGATAATACTTGCCGTTATGCTCGACCATGCACGGCCCTTCGTTGCAAACCGAAGCCGCGTACTCGTAATCAACGCGATCCACAACCGCCGCTTCCTCGCCCTCTGCCGGGTGATTCGCTTTCAAAAAGTCCTCGATCGTGTAGTAGCCGTGGATAGTTAAAAGTTTCATCGTCGAGAAATCGGGGTTGAGCCAACTGCTTTTGCCGTTTTCGTCGGTTTTCATTTTTACGCCGTAAACGCGGTTCGCGTAGCCGTCCGCAAGGTCAACTACCCAGTAAAGATACTTGTCACCGTTGGGTGCGACGAACGGACTCGGGTCGATACCCTGCGCGAAACCGTTGGCGCGAAGCGTATCGTTAAGACGATTGCCGCCAACGCCTATACCCTCGTTCTGCTCGTAGTAATATCTGCCCGCCTGCGGATCAATATAGCAATACTCGGCATACTTTTGCGGATAAGCGTACACTTCTCCGTTCGAGTCTAATAATTCGGTACTGTTTTCAGTTACTTCGGTTTTACCCGCGGTTACGTTGTAATCGTGATAGTATCCGCCTTCTACCGCCGCTTCGTCGCGGAAACTTACGAGTTCGAACGGTCCTTCTGGCGAATCTGAAACGGCAACGAGAAGATTGTACATTTCAAACTGCTTCTTCTCTGCCTCCGTAAGCCGTGGGGTTGCCGAGAAAAACGCGTAGTACTTTTCTTCGTCCGCGTCGAATATCACTTCAGATGCCCAAATGGCAGTATTCGCAATTTCGTTCGACACGGTGTAAGCCTTGTCTGTGAGTACGCCGTTCTTGATGCTGAGCGTGTTGCCGATAGGTTCCCAGTCTGTCAGGTTTTTTGAGCGGAGCGCGTAAAGGCGGTTGCCGGTACGATACATATAATAGTAACCGGACCTCGCCGTATCGTCAAGTACGAACGGATCTGCAGACTCGGCGAAAAAGTCATTACGATAGAAAAGTTCCTTGTCGTAAAGGCTATTGCCGGTAAGCGTATCCTTGTTCTCGCCCTGATAGGTCGAGATTTCCGTCGCTTTACCGCAACCCGCGAGCGCGGAGAACGCGAACACGATTGCGGCTAAAATTACGCCGAATTTCAGTCTTTTTTTCATGAATTTTCTCCTTATCTTTGATTTCCCGTATCTTTTAATACGAATTTACGTTTAATCTCTGCCGCTTCCGATCGCTATACCGTCGAGGAAGAAACGCTGACAAGCAAGGAACACGACGATAAGCGGCAACATGCCGATAACTGCGGCGGCGCACTGTATCTCTTGGTTGGACTTAAACGCGTCCTGTAAATTTTTGATTGCAAGTTGGATAGGCATAAGATTATGGCTGCCGGTAAGGTACAACATAGGCTTGACGTAGTCGTTGTAACCGCCGACGAAGCCTAAAATAAACTGCGCCATAAACGCCGGGATAGATAACGGCAAAAGTATGGTAAAGAAGTTTCTGACCACTCCGCTGCCGTCTATTTTCGCCGCTTCGATAATCTCGTTATTGAGGCTGTCAAAGAACGAACGGAAGAAGAATATACCCGCCGCACTGCCGAACATTCCGGGAACGATAATCGGCAAAATGGTATTGATCCAGCCGAGTTTCGAGTAGAAAATCATTTCGACGATCTGAAACGCGCCGAGCGGTATCATCATCGTGCCGATTTCGATAGCGAATAGCTTACCCTTCCCCGGAACATTGAGTTTGGAGTACGCGTAAGCTGCGAGCGCGCTGACAAGCGTTCCGATAATAAGCGGCACGCACGTCTGCCACAGCGAGTTGATAAATCCTTTTGCAATCGACGAATAGCCGTAAAATATCAGCGAAGTATCTTTGGTAAATACGGATTTGTACGCTTCTGCCGTCACCGGATTCGGCTTCCACACAAACCCTATAGTAGCCTCGAGTTGAATGTGCGGCGTAAACGAAGTGATTATAATCGTAACGAACGGCGCGACTACGAATATCGCGTAGATTATGAGCGCGACGTACACGCACACCCTTGCGACTATCCGGGCAGTCTTGTCCGAACTTTTTACGGACGGAGCAGCATTGACTATTTTAGTTTCGTTATACATTGTCCTCGCTCCTTTTCTGCAACTTAAACAGCACGAACAGTATAATTCCCATAATAATGAACAACATCCAACTCACTACGCTGGCGAGGTTCATTTGTTTTCTTCCGTTACCGAGAATATGGACGTAATACATCATGGTGAGCGCCATATCGTCGATACCCGCCGTCTGCATCCAACTGTCCGGCCACATAAGCATAGGATAAGTGAACGAAAGGAAGCCCGCGATAACGCCCATAACAAGCAAATAAAGAGTCGTCGGCGTGAGTGACGGCACGGTTATATGTAAGAATTTCTTAAAACCGTTTGCTCCGTCGATCGAAGCCGCTTCGTAGTACGCAGGGTTTATGCCCTTGAACGCCGCTTTATACATAATGATACCGTAAGCCGGCGAAGCCCACACGGTGGCTACGATAATCGCCCACGTTATAGTTGACGGTTTTTCGAGGTTCGCTAGCCAGTCGATCTGCGTACCAAGTATCGCGTTAAGTATACCGTTTCTTGCGTCGAACACCCACATCCACATGCTTGCAACCGCTACGGATGAGCAAATATATGGGATAAAGAAAATTACTTCGAGAACGCGCGAACCTCGAACTTTCTGCGCGAGCAAGGCGGCGATTACGAGCGCAATTGCCAGCGAAATAAGTTGTGCAGTGTATATCCACACGGTTATGCCGATCGATTTATAAAATCTTTGATCGGTGAATATCGTCCGGAAGTTCGCAAAGTTATTCCACTGTAATGAAGAAATATCGTAACCCTTCATATCGCAGAACTGCGCCATGAACGAAAATAACAGTGGAAATCCGCTGAATATAACGTAACCCACGAGCGGTATAAGAATGAATATCAAACCTATGACCGCTTCTTTTTTGATTTTTTTTTTTTTGACGGACGAACCGACGAAGCCTTGCTTCGGTAATACCGTCGGCATGACTTCGCCCGTTTCCGTCACCGTCGTTATACACGGTTTCATTATTATCTCCTGTAAAGTCTGAGGTCCATTTTCGCAAGGTCGGTGTTCGCCGTGACCTTGCACTGAGCAAAGAACGTCGAGAGCGTCATTTTACCGAAACGCACGTTATTATTAAGGACGTTCGCCCATCTCGTTACCCACGAGCCTTCGTTGAAGTACGCCCAGTCGCCGATGTCGCTGTTTTCACCCGCATAAGCAGCCGCCCAAGCGTTATTGAACTTTCTGTCTGCGGGGTTAAGATATTCATCCGAGAACGCCACCGAGGACTGGTTCGGGACAATCGTGTTACCTTTCGCAAGAATCTTCTGTCCTTCGGAGCCAGCCACCCACGAAGCGAACTTGAACGACGCTTCGTACTCGCTGCTGTCCGCATTCTTTGCAAGCATAACGCCGTAGTTATCGCCGGTAACGCAGTTATCGCCTTTAAGCGCAACGCCCGATGCGGAAGTGGCAAGGTCGCCGGTGTAAGTCTCGCCGTCGTAGGTTTCGCCGATAACTTTGATTTTACCGTCGCCGGTCAACGAGCCGCCGACATACTCGCGCCACTGATACATAAGCGTCGCGTCGAACTTTCCGTTCATCCCACCGTCGCTGTAAATCGAAATATTCGTAATCGCACCGTACTGGAACGGGGATTTCCCCGCGCGGAAGTACTGATCCTGATTCGATCTGTCTACACATGCGATTCCGTACCCCTTGTAGTCTACGCCGTCGACCGAATCGACGGTCACTTCGCTGCCTACTCCCAGCCGAGAGAATTCGAGAAATGCGTCGTAAGTAGACGGAAGCGCATGAAAAGTTTTATCGTCGCCGATTTCGTCCGCCGCAACCATCGAACGATCTTCGTATCTCACTACGTCGCCTTTATTGTAAGTATTGTTATTAAGCGTTACGCCGTCTTTAAGGACGAGATAGTTTGCGGCCTTGTCATCGAGAGTAAAGACGTATTCACCCTTCTCCGAATCCCAACCGATAACGTCGCCGCCGATGCTCCATGCGTAATCGAACCAATATTCGAGCGCGTAAGCGTAATCGACCTGCGCATCGTGTTTTTTAATATAAGTGCAAATATATCTGAACTCTTCCCAGTTCATTGCAATGCGATTGTTAAGCACTTTATAAACGGTCGCACCGGTGTCTTTGTTTTCCGAAGCGGTAAGGTTTCCGACGGGATCGATCTTATACTCTGCGTAACCGTGAGGTTTAAGCGATGTCCCGTTCGCAGCATTGTATGCGTCGAGATCGCTTTCCGCTACCGACACGATATTGATACCGTGACGAGCAAGAATTTCTTTATTATAGAAAATAAAACTTGCTATTCTGCCGTTGGGAAGCGCTACGACGGGCGTGCCTTTGCCCGCGGTCTTTTTGCCGAGAGTGGAATCGACTTCGTTCTTATACATAAAGCGGTACTTCAGCGTATCAGGGATTTCGCTCCACTTCATGGTCTCTTTAGCCTCGTCGGTCATGTACTCGTCGAGTTCAAGAACGTATCCGAGTCCGGCAAATTGCTTGATTTGCTTATCCGCAATATTTACGACGTTGGGAGCGGCAGAAGTAGCCAATGCGTTTGCCATAGTAGCGTCGCCCGCATTGTAATTCGGCACAACGTAAACGCCGTCGGTCTTGCCTTGTCCCGCGTTGTAAGTATCGACGAGTTCCTTATATGCCGCCGCGTTCGCAGAATTCGACTGCGTCCAAAAGTCTATCATCGTTCTGTCTGCCGTGTCGGGATTACCGCCGCAAGCAGCGAGCCCTCCTAACGCCATGCACGCGCACAAAACGGTTGCCAGTACCTTAGTAATTTTTCTCATATAGTCCTCCGTAAATATAGTTTTGCACTATTCTTTTATAAATAGTATAGCATACGCCCCACCTTAAAACAATACCTAATATTCACCAAAAGTTGCACTATATTCACTTTTACCGCCTATGTACAATGAATTTTAGTTTGATTTCAATACAGAACAAAAAAAACAATTGCATATTTATAAATACGATGACTCGTTAAATAACAAGCCATCGCATTACCTGTTTAGCCAATCCGACTATTTATATACTCCGAATCCGTTTCCCATAATCCGAGTAGATCCCGTAAAAATTATAAATTATGCCAAATCAGCCCCTAACTTTCAGTACGACCTTGCCTGCGCTTTTGCCCGAGTACAGAAGGTCGTGTGCGGCTTCGGCTTCCTCTATAGGCATCACCGCATAGATTGCCGGGCGGATCTCGCCTGCGGAAACTTTGACCCATACTTTATCGACGAGTTCTTTAAGAATCAGCGCTTTTATATCCTGCGGCTTACTGCGGAGCGTACTGCCCACGAGCCGCACGTTTTTAACATACAACTTGCACATATCTACGGGTGCGATATCCCCGGCAAGCGTAGCAATCATTATCCATTTCGCCATATATTTCAGATGAGGCAAACATTCAGCGACGACTTCGCCGCCCAAGCAGTCGATCGCAAGCGCAACCGGTCGGTCCTCTGCTTCAAAGCGTTTTAATACTTCGACGATACTTTCGGTTTTCGTGTTCACGATAAGGTCCGCACCAGTTTTTGCAACGGTTTCACGCTTGTTCTCGTCGATAATCGTGGTGATAACATACGCCCCGAACGCCTTTGCCATAGGGATAACCACGCTGGCAAGTCCGCTCGCACCTGCGTTCATCAAAAACACGTCTCCTTCTTTCAGCCCTCCCTCGTAAAACAGATTGAGATAAGCCGTGGCGAACGCTTCGGGCATTGCCGCCGCTTCTGTCATCGTGCAGTTTTCGGGTATTGGCATAAGCATGTCGTACCGCACTGCGACATACTCGGCATAGCCTCCGCCGCCCAGAAGCGCACACACTATATCGCCGATTTTCCATTTGCTATTAGTCCGAGCCGTTTCGCCGATTTCTGCGACTTCGCCCGAAACTTCAAGTCCGCACCAATCTGGACAACCCGGAGGCGGCGGATAAACACCTTCTCTCTGCATAAGGTCGGCGCGATTTACCGCCGCATACTCGACTTTTATCAGCACTTCGTCGGGTTTGATTATGGGGTCGGCGACCTCAGTCCACTCGAGCCTGCCGCCGTCTTTTATAAGCATTGCTTTCATTTTCCGTATTCCTCCGAACATAATAATTCTTTCATGCGTTTGACGTCTGCGATAAGCGGTTTTTCCCTGTTGGAAAGTTCCGTGTAGCGGTTGTGGCAAAGTATCATACACGAACCGAACAACCACGCAGTAGGGCGCACTAATTTACCGTAAAGCCCGTATGTCTGATATAAAAACGGTTTAGAAAGCGTATGCTTCAGCTTGCGAATCGTGTCGTAAATTTCAGCAACGTCGTCCATACTTTGTGCACAAACGATAATCTTAACATAGTCTGCGCCGCGGCTCTCGATCTCTTTCGCAAGATCCACGCCTTGCGTATGCGTAAGCATAGTGCCGACGTGCGCCGACACAAGCACTTCGCCGCTCGCTTCGTGTACTTTCTCGATAAACGCCTTTTGCTTTTCTACTGCTGCGGAGTTCATCGAAACCTCGTCGGGGTTTGCCGAAGCGAACGAAGCGTGACACCCCTTCAAGCTTTCTCGACAGTCGTTATCAAACGAATTAAGCGGCAAATCGACAGCTGCCGCTCCCGCTTTTGCTCCGGCGAGTTTCAGCGCATTAAGTTGCTCGTCGTCGAAATTTTCCGCAGTGCGGTAATTCAGTACCATAACCGGCTTAGTCGCAGCTTGCACTATCTTTTCTATGTTTTTAACGGTGCGGTACCGCTCGTCCATAAGTTCGACGTGCAGTAAAAAGCCTTCCGCACCTTGCTTTTCACTGTCCTCTATATCGAAAATCGCTTCGCTCGGAGTACGCACTCTCAGCGACGAAATTATCGGAAACTCTCCGAGATTTTTGAAACTTTTCATACCCGCTCCTACTCGTTCATCATGAGATGTCTGCCGCCGTCCATCAGAATCGTCGTACCGGTCACGAATGCGCTTCTGTCGGAAGCAAGGTACAGCACCATATCCACTATCTCTTCGGGGTCTGCGGCTCGACCGAGCGGGGTTTTCATAGCCGCCATCCCCGGGCGAGTAAGCACCGGTCCCGGCGCTACGCAGTTCACTCGCACGCCGTACTTTGCGCCAAGCATTGCGAGCGACTTGTTTAGTCCGTTCATAATCGCACTTTTCGAAATTGCGTAGTCCATGCCGCGAGTATCGCCCTCGATACCGGTTATCGAACCAAAATTGACTATTGCGCCGCTACCTTGCTTTTTCATCTGCCGCATAGCCTCGTGGCAAAAATACACCGTACCCATAAGATTGACCTCGATACCCCACTTCACCTGCTCGATCGGAAGGTCGAAAAACTCTTCCCAACGATTGAAAATGCGGCACGAGTTCCCACCTGCGCAGTTAACCGTGATATCGAGCGCACCATAAGCATCAACCGTGTTTTTAACGACCGCCGCAACCTCGTTGAAATTCCTTACGTCGCACTTTGCGGTAAGCAGTCTGCCACCGCTCGTAAACTCGCTTCCGACTTTTTCGAGCGTCTCTCCGTCGCAGTCGACGAGCACTACGTTTGCGCCGGATTCAAACATACGCTTTCCGGTAAGCAGTCCCATTCCCGAAGCCCCGCCAGTAATTATTGCGGTTTTTCCCAAAAACTCTCCATTCATAACGATACCTCGCAAAAAATATTTATTATTCTATTATAACTGATTGACTGTTTCTATTCAATGCAGTATAATATCGAAAAATATCACTATTCTATTGTAAAGTTAATTTTACCATGAAACTGTCCGACGCAAATATATCGAAACTTATATTGAACGTATATTCAAGCGACCACGCTTACGAGTGCGACTATACGGCGCTCCCACGCCCGTTCCACTCGATTGCACTGATGCTTTGCGGCTCGGGGGAACTTTACTATCGTGGGAAGACTATTTGCATCGGTCACGGCGACGTATTCCTAATACCGCAAAACTGCACTTACGCTTCGAGGTGGATACCAGAAAACGGCGGCGTGTCCATGTTTTCCATGCATTTTGCATTCGAAAAACAGATCACAGACTTTGCCGAAAACTTCTACCCAGTGCAGAAATACTGCGCTAAAAACTTCGACCGCCTTATCGGAGAATACGAGCGTCTCAAGACACTGTTAGCGAACGAATGCAGTGCGGCGAGCGCAAGCTGCTTTTACGATCTTATCGGCGAAATGCTGCCGTCATTCGATTGCGAAAAGCGAGTTGCGAACGAGCGCATCAAGTCCGCCGTCGATTATATCGCAGAAAATTACACGAAAGAATTGTCGGTCGAAAAACTCGCAGGGCTGTGCTATCTCAGCAAACCGAGGTTTTTTGCGCTTTTCAAAACCGCCACGGGACTTGCGCCCATCGCATACAAGAATTCGGTTCGCCTGAAACAAGCGGCGAACTATCTCATATCCCGCCCAGACAAGTCCGTCGAAGCGGTGGCTGAAGCACTGAACTACTCTTCGCCTGCGTACTTTATCCGCGAATTCCGGAAAGCGTTCGGCGCAACTCCCGCCGTTTACCGCAGAACCGCCTCCGAAGGAAAACTGTAAAATTTTATGAATATATAATATAAATATAATCTCATAAATTTTTGTCTTTTGTCAGAGCATGTTTTTTAAGTATAAAAACTCGCACCGTCTATTCGGTGCGAATTAAAAAAGTCAAAAAACTCTAGAACTAATTTTCAACGTTTGCATTATCTACAATATGTTTTTTAGCGCAGCGGCATAGAAAAAATCCTATAACACTCAAATGTAAATAGCCGTCCTCACAAAAATCGGAAAAATGCGGAACGAAATTCCAACCGTAGATAACGGTTAAGTTCTTATGCCGCTCGCACATCTTCTTCAATACCTCTCTGACTTTCTCAAACGGCAATGCGCCCTTCTCTTGTTGCGATTCGGAATCGAGCAAATATCCAATAACGCTGTTACAAATATTTCATCCAGATGCTCTGCATATAATTGACATTTACCCATTTCCCATAACCTTCCTATGAATAATAACCAATTGTTTTTTTGTAAACGATTGGTTTTGTATTATTTCATAAATTTTCAATCATTTTAAGGCATCCTAACCACACATAGAATTCAAA
>JABLTK010044082.1_pt1 | contig 13556 bp, 16 predicted proteins | sample 7160131 | NCBI WGS metagenome assembly JABLTK01 (sample SAMN14651221, study PRJNA627086) | human gut metagenome | isolation source: feces | host: Homo sapiens
TAATCCACCCGATTCCAAATATCGGGATAGTTCCAAAATGGCATGATCTCAATATGCCGTTCCCCATGACTTGCTCTACAAATCACGGTAGAGCAAAGCACCAGGAAGTAATATTCCGCAAGCAAAGCCCCAAGCACGAACCTCTTCGCCCTGTGCCCTTTCATCCCCAGCATTCCAATCACGATTGCAACAGAAAGCACAAGAAAGGAGATAAGCACATACTCCACAGGAATCCGAGGATTCAGCCATTCGTAGAATTCATCCATGAAACACTAAACTTTACCCAAGAAAACTTACGTCAATATAATAATAAAGCAAAAAAGGAGTAGTTATTTGATTTCCATCAAATAGTCGTTCTTAGCAAACATTTTACCATATTTAGGCTGCAGAATAGCAGCATCAACCTTATTGCCCTTTACCCACTCGATGATAGCCTTAGGCAAATTCACGCCAGCCTCGTAACTGAATGGGAAACCACCACCAAAACGAGGATTCAGCTCCAATACGCAATACTCGCCCTTTTCGTTCTGCATCACATCAACATCAAGATTACCTATATGCTTCAATGCAGAGCCAATCTTCTTGCCAATTTCACGTACTTCAGGTAAATCCAAAGTAATCGCCTTATCAGTCTCGCCAGCTCGCATCGCAAGTTTCTGCTTCACACTGACTGCAACATTGTTACCCTCCAAGTCATTCATAATATCCAGTCCGAACTCCTTACCTGTCAATTTTTCCTGAATCATGATGTACTCATCACCTACAGAAGCTGTAGCCAAGATAGTCTTCTTGATCTTCTTCATCAACAGATGATAGTAGATATCCAATTCTTCCATATCAGCAATCGACTCCAGACCGATAGAGCCAGATCCCCAGCGAGGTTTCATAAACAAAGGGAAATGTAATTCGCCAGTTTCCAATGCTTTCTTGGCATCTGACAATCTAACAAATGTCTTAGGAGACTTAAGACCTAAAGATTCCACCCATTGTGCAGTCTTATATTTATCAAATGCGATGTCGATAACAGAAAGGTCGCTTACAATAAGCTTGACACCTATCTCCTCAAAACGAGCCTTATTTTCAGCAAGTATCGGTAGCTCCAAGTCATTAAGAGACAACAAAGCATCAATCTTCTGCTCTTTACAAATATCCAAAGTAAGATCAACATATTTAGGATCATAAACAGCTGGAACTTGGATCTTGACATCCGCAACTTGTAATGCAGGAGCAGATAATTGCATATCAGTAGCAACCACCTTATCGCCTGCTTCCATATTCTCCTTAAAATATTTCAAAAGATATGTGCGTCTTCCCGCACAAGTAAATAGAATATTCATACTTATTTAATATTTATATACAGTTAATATATCATCGATATTTTGTCTCCTTCGAGCCTCAACAAATTCACCATTTTTCTCCATAAGTATTGGCTCTAAGAAATTTATAAATGTAGGTGTTAAACAGATTGTATAAGCACCAACTCCTCTAAACTGAATAAAGTCACCAGCTTCTACAATTGGCATTTTTACATCTTTCAACATAACATCTTTTTCCATACATGTTGACCCAACCACATCACAAATACAAGTATCAGCATTTGGAACAGCTTTAAATACAACATGAGGCAAGTTATTAGCATGCATAGTAGGTTTTATATCAAAAACAGTACCATCAACCATTACAAAATTAACCTTACCTACTTTTTTATTCTGATAAACCTTAGTATAGTAAGAAAACACATTGGATACAACAGAAGAACCTGGCTCTATAACAATATAAGGTTTATGCTGCATAAACCATGAACTCTTTTGAATTTCGTCTATAACACAATTTGCATAATCTTCATACTTTGGTCTTCCAGTCAAATCCATTCCTTCTGGGGCTGCACCAAAATAACCACCGCCAATATCAAAATACTCTAAATCATTCAATTGATATTTTTCACATACAGCCAACATGTGCTGGGTTATTATCTTATAGTTTAAAACAGCTCTATCTGAAGTTGAAGTATGTCCATGCAAAGAGATAATCTTGATACCAGCCTTGCAAAGGCGATTGATATTTTTCTCAACTATATTATCAGGAAAACCAAATCGTCCAAAGCGCAAGCCACACTGGATAGTACTATTACCATTCTCATCAGTAAGATTAATATTAATACGCATTCCAACCCTTACGTTCTGCAAAGGATTTTGCTGTTTATATCTGCACACAAAATCTATTTCATATTCACTATCTAAGTTGATAATTGCACCATGTTCAAGGGCTTTTTTCAAAATATGAGGTCTTTTAATAGGACCGTTAAAGATTACGTTAGTAAATCCAATCTTACGGGCCAGTTCATATTCCATTTCACTAACCACCTCTGCGAAGCACCCTTCATCAAGTGCTATTTTACACAAAGCAGGTACATAATTAGTTTTGAAGGAATAACCAGCAATAACCTTTTCATATCGTTTTCTGAAAGCATTGAGAAAACTATTTAGATTAAATCGATACTTATCAGAATCCATTATATAAAAAGGAGAACCATATTTTTCATCTAAATTCCTCAACAAGTTATAATTAATTTGTTCCATTGAAATCCTCCATAGTGGCATCATTATCCGAGTTTATATCCTCCCGGAACAACACCTTCTTTATTGTTATAAATATTACCTTTAAATCTGTCAGCAAAGAGAGATGATCCACATACCATACATCTAGTTTAAATTTTTCAGTCCAGGTGATTTGGTTACGTCCATGACATTGAGCCCATCCAGAGATACCAGGACGTACATCATGTCTTCTCATCTGCTCCTTACTATATAATGGCAAATACTGCACAAGTAATGGTCTAGGACCAATTAATGCCATATCCCCCTTCAACACATTAATTAACTGTGGCAGCTCATCTATCGAAGTAGAACGAACAAATTTACCAACCTTTGTCAATCTATCTGCATCAGGTAACAAGTTGCCACTAGCATCTCTTTCGTCAGTCATTGTCTTGAACTTAATGACCTTGAATATTTTCCCATCCTTACCAGGACGCTCTTGAAAAAAGAAAGCTCCAGCACCCTTATTTGCAAAATGCAACCAGATAGTTACAATTATCAAGATTGGGCTAATGCATATCAATGCGATTAAAGAAATCCAGAAATCAAAGAATCGCTTAAAAAAATGTGCGTACATACCTTTCACTTCATTAAATTAATAAATGTTTTCTCTAATACTTCAGCTACCTGTGCCGATAATTTTGCCTTATCATATACTTCTACTGATAAACGGCGTGCATTTCTTCCCCACTCTTCCAATAATTCTTTTTTATCTTTGTATTCTAACAGTTTGTCAGCCAATTCTGATGGTTTTTCCACATTCACATAGAATCCACAATTCTGCTGTTCCACCATATCCTTTGTCCAACCAGCTGAATTCACAATAATAGGCTTACCTGCCGATAACGAGTCAAAAAGTTTATTGGGAGAGTTTGTTGCAAGAATAGGAAGATTCTTAAACGACGTAATACTTGCATCGCAGCAATTTGTCACCTCTGCAACCACTCCAACAGGATGATTACCAAGGAATTGAACGTTGTTCAGTTTATGTTCCTTACAAAATTCTTTCAACTTTGGTTCCATAGCACCCTCGCCCATGAAGATGAAATTAATACTGTTGTCGCCTCTATTCTTCAATTCAAGAGCTGCATTTACAATATATTCCAAACCATTGGCAACTGCCAACATACCAAAATGAATCACATTAAACTTATCCAAGTCTATGCCAAAACGCTTCACAATCTCCATATCTACCTCATGTGGATGGAAAATGTCTGGCTTCGACATATTTGGTATCATGCTGGTTTTCTCTATAGGTGTTCCTGCCTTAACTACTCCGTCTTGCATACCCGGACTCAAAGCCACAACATGTTCTGAACACTTATAGATACGTTTTTCAAACTTTCTCAAAGCCCATATCAGCAACGGATTCTTAACAGCTCCTACCTGAATAGGGAACTCAGGCCATAAATCGCGTACTTCAAATACATATCTCCAACCCTTTAATGCACGAAGCGCCAAAGCTACGGCACCGATTGTTAAAGGAGTTGAAGTAGCATAAACCAAATCAACATCTTTCTCTTTCTTTGCTACAGATATAGACTGAAAGATAAACTTTACAAACGACCATACTTTCTGTATTTTCGTCTGCGAGTTATTATATAAGTTATTTACATATATCACATCTATACCATCACGGTTAAAACGGCCAGGAGCGTGTTTCGATTCACTGTTTCCTGTTATTACAGTCACATGATGTCCTCTTCTAACAAGTTCTTTCGAAATCCAATAAGAACGTGTTGCACCTGGCTCATGAGGAGTTACAAAATACTGATGAATGTAAAGTATATTCATAGCAATTAAATATAATCCAATACAGCGTTCTAACTACTTATCAGTGAGTTGGCAGTACCGGTATTTTTGAATAAAGTTTTGATTTTCTAAAATTTAATAATAAAGAGACGACTTGGGAAGTGTTTTTTACCTCCCAATCCGTACCATCTTCAAAATAGCAAACATAGTGACAATATCACTTTTTCACGGAAATGTTACGAGCAATCATCCTGTATCAGCAATTCACAATTTAGGTAAGTTTGAGCTTGAATACTTATTGTAGTCTCCCAGATATAAGGAGCACACACCCATATTGGAGAGATAATTGAAACGGATCCGTAATCTTCCATAAAATTAATCTCTTCTAAAGATATCTCGTGTATATACCTTATCCTTTACATCATCCAGACAAGCATCGTAGCGATTGGCGATGATGGCATGGCTCTGGGTCTTGAAGGCTTCGAGGTTGTTCTCTACTCTACTACCAAAGAAAGTACTGCCCTCTTCCAAAGTAGGCTCATAGATGATGACCTCAGCGCCCTTTGCCTTGATACGCTTCATGATGCCCTGGATGGCAGACTGGCGGAAGTTATCACTGTTTGACTTCATGGTCAAACGATAAACACCAATCACGCAGTTGTGCTCCTTGCTGACATCATAGCTGTTATCATCAGCATAGCTATAGTGACCTGCCTTCAGAAGAACGGCATCTGCGATATAGTCCTTACGAGTACGGTTGCTCTCAACGATTGCCTCAATCAGGTTCTCTGGAACATCGGCATAGTTTGCCAAGAGCTGCTTGGTATCCTTTGGCAAGCAATAACCACCATAACCGAAGCTTGGGTTGTTGTAATGTGTACCAATACGTGGGTCAAGACCTACACCTTCAATGATAGCCTTGGTATCAAGACCTTTGACCTCTGCGTATGTATCAAGCTCGTTGAAATAACTTACACGCAAAGCCAGATAGGTATTGGCAAAAAGCTTAACAGCTTCAGCTTCCTTCATACCCATAAAGAGTGTATCAATATTCTCCTTGATGGCACCTTCTTGGAGAAGTGCAGCAAAAGTCTTGGCAGCATCCATCATCATATCGACATTGGTTACCTTATTGATTGCCTCATTTTCTTCTGTAAACTCAGGTCGATCAATTACCTTTGGATAGCCTACGATAATACGACTTGGGTAAAGGTTGTCGTAGAGAGCCTTACTCTCACGAAGGAACTCTGGAGAGAAAAGCAGATTGAACTTCTTCACTCCCTTCTTGGCATACTTCAAGTAGAGGTTACGGGTATAACCTACTGGGATGGTACTCTTGATTACCATCACAGCATCTGGGTTTACTTCCAATACCAGGTCGATTACTTCTTCTACGTGGGTTGTATCGAAGTAGTTCTTTACTGGGTCATAATTGGTTGGTGCAGCAATCACTACAAAGTCAGCATCCTTATAAGCAGACTTGCCATCAAGAGTTGCAGTCAACTTCAAAGGTTTCTCTGCCAAATACTTCTCGATATAATCATCCTGAATAGGAGAAATCTTATTATTGATTTTCTCAACCTTCTCAGGGATTACATCTACAGCAGTTACTTCATGGTGCTGGGACAATAGCGTTGCTATGCTCAGACCTACGTAGCCAGTACCGGCTACTGCTATTTTAATCTTACTAAAGTCTTTCATACTAGATATCACATTATTTATTGAATATTCTTTATTAATATATTTAAAACCTCTTCAGGCAAGAACATTTTTGCCCTTCGAACACAGTTGCTTTTTAAGTTAATGATTATCTGTGGATTACAAGCAATTTTATCTAAAAGCTTTTCAAATGCACCAACATTATTAAATTCATATCCCAATCCAGTAACACCCTCTTCTATTATTTCTGCAAAATTCGGATATAATGAAGATACTACAGGCAACCCGGCAGCGTATGCATCAATAATAGTTCCTGGAATTCCCTCACCGGGGCACTTCGTCGGAAACAACAAAAAGAAATATGATTTAAGCACATCTACGCTTTTATCAAATGCAATTAGACCTCCATATTTTATGTAATCAGGAAATTTTCGTTGAAGGTTAGCGAACCATTCTTCCTCTCCTGCTTCAACTTGCCCGTATATATCTAAATGATAAACAGTACGACCATATTTCTGGTTAATCTTAATCACAACATCAACCGCCTCCGCAATTCCTTTTTGACTCCAAACACGAGAGAACGTACAAATTTTATATGGTTGTGAAAAATTATCCGAAAAATCGTCAGTATCAACAATACGTAATGGCTTACAATTTGGCATGTAGGTAACATTACCAACAAAGCCCTTTGCCTCCAACGCAGATTGCATATGATGAGTTTCTGCATAAATCATATACACCTTCTTTAGGAAATAAGACAAAAGAGGTTTGTGTTTCAGAAAAGAAGGAAGCCAACCACCAATAACAACGTAATGGATACGTTTGCTCTTAAAGAATAAATTAAACAACACCAATAATGGCACAAATACCCTTACCGCATTTTGCGCAGGTAAAACAACGATGTCATCACTTCTTTTAACTGCTTTAAATGCAATTAAAGGTGCGGTAAACAACACTTTCAATCCAGCGCTTGTGTTATAAATATCTACTTGATTACTTCCAAAATATCTAATTAATTCGTCAGTAACTATTCTAGTTTTAACAGTTTGTCCATTAAAACATCCATCGGCTTTACCCAAATTACCTATAAGGGATACTCTTTTCTGCATAATTGTAGTTAATGTGTTCACTAAAATATTTTTATTCCAACTTAGAGTGCAGTGAACTTTTCACTTCAAGTTTGAAACTGCTAACTTATTTGCTGTTAATCTGAAAAAATGATTTTTATTTAGAAATACATCTTTTTTTTCTAGAAGAAGTTATTGATATCTCTTTTTTTCTTATCAGCCTTTTTTTCTTATCAGCCTTTAAATGTCTTTCATATAAATATATGACACCATATAACGTAATGCCAGTAAAGACAAGATAAAATAGCATTTGTTTTGTTCCAAATACAAATAGTTTTGTATTTGCCAAGTTCACGGAGAATGAGCCAAAATAATTGATATATGCAAAACAAATCAAACAAGAAGATACATATCCAAACTTTAACCATTTATTTTTAAGCATTTTGCATACAATAGGTATGACAAAGAATAATGAAGTTTGAAATACAAGTGTAAACCTAGACAACAAGCTAATACTAATACCCACAAGACTCAAAACGACATAAACGTATAAAGACAAAAGACAAACTTTCATTAATCCATTTTCAAAAATTTTTTTTCTACAGATAAAGAAATAACTTAAAAACAAGCCTAATCCTAAGAAAAATGAAACTAAATTTGATTTTCCAGCACTTTCTCCATCAATATAAGATGAATATCCTAACGATAATTGTTCATTCAAAAACGACAAAAAACTAAACACCAGTCCCAATCCTATTGCAACTAAACCTAACACAACAAATATCTTCCATGGTTTTTTCATTCCATACATAAAGTATATGATACCCCAAATTAAAGAAGATTTATGAAACAATATTGCAATTGTCATTATAGCTGTAAATCTCCAAATTTTTCGTTCAATGATGGATGGTATTGTCAGTAAGACAAAAGCAACAGATAAATGTTGCCTCAAAACGAAAATGGATTGATCAAAGACTATCACCATTAAAAAGAGTATTGATAAACATACATTGGGCGACAGTTTTAATATTACATATGAATATACTCCCAAAAGCAAACAAGAATAAAGACAGAGAAATACATTGAAATCATGTGTGAAGAGACCAACCAACTTTAAGAGTAGAATAAAGCCGAATTCTTCCTTATGGAAAGACCTATAGATTTCCAAATCCACAGGATTGAAAACATTAGTCAATCTTACATCTGCAAAAGATTCTCGATATAAAGGTAAATCTGCAATCGTATTAGGATCCAAAAAACTATGAACATATATAAGTACTGGCAAGACCAAAAGCAAATATACTTCATATTTACTTTTTCCTCCTTTAAATAACATTAAGAGGAATAAAACAAGACAATACAAAAAGACATAAAAAGTATATGACATAACTAAAATCGATTTTTATCTACTAAAATTAAGAAATACTGAGGTAATTGCTTTTGACCTCTAATTATTGAATCACTCTATATGCTGTGAAAGAACATAAAGTAGGCCATATATGAAAGTATGTCCTTCTTTGGTTCCACTTTCCGAGGTTGAAATAACTGAAACAAACAAAAGTCCAAGAAACCGCCAATCTCACCAACCAGAGAACGCAAAACTGGGTACTACAATTAGCCCATTATGTAGTGTTTTTTTACAGCGCACTATCCAGTATAACAAGAACACAACTAAAAAATAGACATTCAAGAGGTTGAAATGTCATTGTAATGTGATTTATAAACTATCTATCAGTTCAACGTATGATTTCAAGAAAGCTTCTTCTGTATTGCGCTTCAAACAAAGTTGGCGATTACGCTTCCCCATTTCCATTCTTTCTTCGCGTGTCAAGTTTACCATTTTGTTGATGGCTTCAGCAATAGCTTCAGACTTCTTTGGATCAAACAAAAAGCCATTTACTCCATCTTCTACTATATATGGATTCTCATATACATTGCTACAGAGAATCGGCAATCCACAAGACATAGCTTCTGACACAACATTTGGATATCCTTCAAAAAGACTTGGAAGACAGAATATATCAGCCTTGCGATATTCCTCTTCAATCTTTTGGTTTGGATCATGTAGTGTCATGTAATCTAAAATATCAAGCCTCTGATACTCCTTTTCTATTTCTGCATAGTATTCTGCATTATGTTTCTTATCTCCATACCAATCGAAATGCACATTGAGTCCCATTTCCTTTATCATACATACAGCCTTCAAGTAAGTCAGGACATTCTTCTGTTGAGTATAGCGAGCAACAGTCACGATACGCAAAACATCATTCTGCACAGGCATTTCTGATGGCGTGAAACGATTAACATCAACGAAATTAATGATAGGATGTACTTTCTTGCTGAGAAATGCGAAATTTCTGCGGATAAACTCACCTTGACTATTACTATTAGGGACGACAGCATCAGCCATACGATAAAGATTAAACTGTACCTTATCCTTTCGGGTGATACAAGTGTTGTTATTACGCTCAGACACAACAAGTTTTGCATCGAAGAAAAATTTGGCGAGGCACATCGTCATATTGACTGATGGCAGATAAGAAATTATCACGTCTGGCTTATATTGTCGTACATATCTTGCGACATTTAGCACTCGTGTTTTCTTGTTCAGCAACTCTGGCAGATACTGATAATCGACCCCATTCTGCCTTATATAAGACTCATAGAAATGTTTATCAGAGTAGGTTATCAGTCTGCAAGGATAGCCAGTCTTGGTCAGCATCACAGCCAGTCCGCATATCTGGCGCTCAGCACCACCCGAGCCGAGACCTTCGGTAATTAAAAGTATTTTCTTCATTATCTCAAAAATAAAATAATACTAATCATCTTTTGTAAGCACTAGTGTCCACTAAATAAATTTAAGACTTAATTCTCTTACAGTTTGTAACTTCTCGGCAGGTTTACTTTTTCCGAGCAAATCTACGAGAGGGATTCTGTCCAACAATGAGACAGACAAAATTCTTAACAAATTATACATTTCCATATTCAATTTCATATCCTGAATGTACTCACCAAAGTTCACTTTGTTCTTCCAACAACCCGAACATAAATGCCAAATTCTGGGCAGAGAAGTGACTTCCTGTCTGAAGCCAATTGCGTCTTCCCATAGCGATATGTCTAAAACATCTCTCTATGGCAATATTGTGCATGTCGATTCGGCCGTCCGAAAGGAATGTTCGGAAGGCATCTTCGTCATCAAGTATGTAATCTACGGCTCCGTGCATACCTCGAACTCAAGCTTAAGGAACTTACCATCAGTAAACCATTTCGAACAGAATACCCATCCATTGATATCATAGTACAAGATTTTAATCTTGCGATAGTCCTTGGAATAAAAGACAAAAGCCTCATTGTAATTTCGAGGATTATGCCCCATGACATCACGCACTATAGAAGCCAATCCTTCATATCCCTTACGCATGTCAGTAGGAGTGGACTTCATAAAAAACTTAGTTCTGCTATCAAAGTTTATCATGGCCGCGACATTTTATGCAGCAATTCTGCCACGACAAACAAACTGTTACTCTTTATCTCTATCAGCTCTCCGTCTGGAGATTTCAGAATTAAGGTCTCCACTTGCCAGGTTTGTTGACTTTGGAGCAACCTCCTTTATAGTAATAGGTATAAAAGCATCTTGCAATAGTTCCTGCTGTTTCTCCTGTAGAGGATAGTTCTTCTTGTACTGGATGAGCCAGTCATAATCGACTGCTTCATCTTTGCAATACTTACGCAGGCTACGCCCCTTTCGGTTCTGGTTGTAGTCCTGCATCACCTTTTCAAAATATTCTTTGCTTTCCATTTTATATGAATTTTAAAACGGCTGCAAAGATAATATCTTTCATTCAACCCACCTTACGCTGTATTGGTGGTTTACAGCACCTAATTTTCTAATGGTCGTGCATAATCCATATGCCTGCAATAAAGCCCCAATATTAGGAATATTGTGAAAAGTCAAAATACCATATTTCATAATTACATCATTGTATTATATAAATTAATATGTTTTTGTACTACTGCATTTATATCAAACTGAAGCAATGACTTATTTTTGTTACTCTCGTTTTGCCCCATGATAGTATCAATCCACTGCTGTTCAGGGGCATCCAAAGACAAGGCGAAGCAATTTGCATTACAAATAACATCCATCGGTACAGCGTCTGATGCCACACAGCGTACATTATTAGCTTGAGCCTCTATCAATACTAATGAAAAGCTCTCTGATAAGGATGGTAAAATAAGAGTATCAAAACAACTCATAATTTTGGTAGCATCCTTTCTTAATCCCATTAGATGAACATATGACTCTAAATCATACTTTGCTATTTCATTTTTTATCAACCTAAGTTCACCTTCATTACCAGTTCCAACAAAAACAAGATGAGCATTCTCTTTTTTTCGTATAATATCCTTAAACAAATGAATTGTAAAAAGATGATTTTTTACTGGGTTGAATCGCCCCACTTGTCCAACTATGAAAGAATCTTCAGGAATGGACAGCATCTCACATAGATCTTTCTTTTTTCCTTTTTGAGTTCTAATATGTTCCAAATCTACCCCATTCGGTATATCAACAATCTGAGCACAAGGAAAGAAATGTTCTATATCGTCATGAAGCAATTGAGATATCGCGATAAATTTCATTCCTTTTTGAGATAAGCGTTCCATAATGGAACGAACATAACTATATATAGTAAAAAAACGCTCTACCCGAGAATGAAAGGTAAAAACACTCATCTCTATTGGAAAATTTACCTTTTCTATGTCCTTAAAGACTGTGTGATAATGGATTACGTCTGGTTGCAAATCTGATATTATTTTATTCAACTTTCTTAAAGAGTCGTCATAAAAGAATCTCTGAAAAAGATGTTTTATGCGGCTATTCGATTTTTGCAAAGTGTAATACGGAATACCGCAATCTTGAATCTTGGTTGAAAGATAAGAATCTGTATGATAAAGCTCAACTAAACAAATATCTATGCCTGCTTGCTTTAACTTTAAAATATAGTTAACAACCAATGTTTCTGCCCCACCAACAGGCAAACTATGTATTATGTATATTACCCTCATCTTCGTAAAATAAAGCGATAAACTTTTTTGAGATATGCATATACTTTATACTCGTATAAAACATATATTTTTTCGTTTAATTGCTGAATTATTGTATTTGAAACAGACTGCGTTCTATATTCATCAAATGAAACGACATCATTATGATTGTTCTTCAACAACAATTTAAACTCACCAAAACAATACTTCTTATTTAGCCATGACCATTCGTGTGCATGAAAAACGGCAGTTACATATCCTTGTTTTGGAATTTTAGGACAACCACCAGAACGACAAGGCAACAACTTTATTCCATACTTTTTATATGCTTTTGAACTTTTTCCATCAGACATATACTTAAATCCACACAATGATAAAGCTTTTATTGTGTTATCATCGTATGAATGAGCAGGGGCAAAAAAGATATCGGTCTCAATCCCATGCGACTTCAGTATTTCTTTTCCCTTGCGGATTTTTTCAACCTGTACTTCCAATGAATGACCCGAAAACTCAGAACCAACCCGATTATTAATCATTCCTTTATGGGGACTATCAAAGACATGGTTCAATCCATGCATCGCTATAGTATAACCTTTTTTTGCAAGGCAAGCACATAATCCCAAAAGTCATTCTTTCCATCTGAAATCAGGAGATCCGAATCCCTGCAATCTGGAACAACACCAACAAGTGGCTTTATTTGATACTTATCCATCATGGTTTCTGCTAGATGAAACTGCTCAAAATTCATCGTTGGACAAATATCATCAAATCTAATTAATATCTTTGCTGACATATTGATATGTTTAATTCATTATTGAATTTAAAATATGGTCAACGATTTCGTCTTTTTTACCATTAATGTAATCAAGATATAACTCCTGACCATTTTTTGCGACCTCTTTATATTGCTCGGAACCGACTAACTCAAAGACATCATTAATATTATCAAAATTCCAATCGTTCTTACCATTACGATAATCAAATGTAACGTCAGAATTGTGCAAGAAGTAATTGGCAAACCAATCTTTGATATATTCCTGCTTATATCCTGCACAGATGATAAACTCTGTATGCCCATAATAAGCATACTCCTTCATAATATGCCAAAGGATAGGCATACCGCCTATCTCAATCATTGGCTTTGGTTTAAACTGAGATTCCTCAGAAATTCGGGAGCCGAAGCCACCTGCAAGAAGCACAACTTTCATTTTTAATTTTTCTTAAAATATCTTAGAAAGGCAGGCTCCACACCAAAAGCGAAAAGTAGCTTATAAAAAATGCTAGTGGTGCTTCGCCTACCAAATATTATTGTTATTTAAAATTCCTCCATTCTATTGATTTTTCATCGTAAGCATCCAACCCCTATGGCAATACAACTCCATCCCCAGTGTTTACTGGGGATACAGGGTATTTTAAGAAATTGTCCCGGTTCATA
>JABLTK010069066.1_pt1 | contig 13553 bp, 12 predicted proteins | sample 7160131 | NCBI WGS metagenome assembly JABLTK01 (sample SAMN14651221, study PRJNA627086) | human gut metagenome | isolation source: feces | host: Homo sapiens
ATAAAGACCCCAATCCCGACTTATAATTTATGATTTTGTATATAGTCACTGAATTGTTCATATACCTTGCGTTCATCGGGGGATAATAAAAAACAGCTTTTTCCGTATCGGCGTATGAAGTCCCGTTCGCGTTCGTACAGTTCATTCATTCGTTTCATACGAAATTCCGCGGCTTAATTTAACAATAAAAATCCCCCGACTGCGTCAACAGCCGAGGGAAAAGAGTGTATATAGATACACACATCACATAAGCATATTGTATCATATACACTCTTATTTGCCGAACACAAAATTATGTTTGAGAAAAGGAGTGTTTATTTTTATGAACTATTGTGAAGAAGTTGCTGCAATATATCTGCGCAAAAGCCGTAACGACCCCGATGCGGAAGATATAGAGACTACACTGTCACGGCATATGGACACAATCATTAATCTGTCCCATAAATTACAGCTTAATATCTGCGGAATATATAAAGAAGTTGTTACCGGAAGTACGTTGTTCGGGCGGCCCGAAATGCTCCGGCTGTTGCAAGACATCGAACAAAACAAATATACTGCCATTGTATGTATGGATATTGACCGTCTCGGCAGAAATTCTCAAAAAGATACCGGCATTATTTTAGAAACGCTTAAAGAGCATAACATCAAAATTATTACTCCCTCAAAAGCTTATGACCTCAACAACGATTTTGACGAACAAAGCGTTGAAATGCAATCATTTCTCGCCCGACAGGAATATAAGTCCATCACACGGCGTTTGCGCAGAGGAACGGAGAAATCCTGTGAATACGGTTATCATATCGGTGAACCGCCTTTCGGATATGAGCGCACATATATTGACAAGCGCCCCACATTAAAGCCGATTCCCGAGCAGGCAGAAGCGGTTAAAATGATATTTGATATGTATGTCAATCAGCGTTATGGCAGCTATACAATAGCTAACAAGCTTAACGCTTTGGGCATTAAACCGCGTAAAAGTGATACATTTTCGCGCAGCACTGTTCAATTTATACTTAAAAATCCGATTTATACAGGTAAAATCGTTTGGAACAAGCGCAAACACATAAAAAAGAAGCTTCCTACCGATAAGCACAGATCCGTTCTTAATCCCGAAAGTGAATGGATTGTATCGGATGGAATACATCAGCCGATTATATCGCAAGAATTATTTGACCGTGCGCAGGAAATAATCAAGTGTAATACTCACCCACCGTCATATACCGGAGAATTGAAAAATGTATTTGCCGGACTTTTGTTCTGTGCAAACTGCGGCAGCGCTATACAGCGTCAATACAGTTCAAGAAACGGACTACCGGCGCGTTATTTGTGTGCAAATAACGGCTGCACGGCAAGTGTTGTCACATATGCGGTTGAAAATTTTGTTATAGCTACACTTAAACAAATTGCACACGATGCAAAAACAAATCGAGTAATAAAAACAAAATACAAAGCAAAGTCTGAAAGTCAAAAAATCGCATACAGAACAGCAATAGCACAGGCAGAAAAAAGTCTCAAAACGGTTGACAAGCAGCGGAATAAGCTGTATGACCTACTCGAACAAGGTGTATACGATATCGCCGTTTTTATGCAGCGCAATGCGGCATTATCCGAAAAAAGAGAGACGATTGAAAATGAATTGACTAAGTACAAGGATTTATTATCAAAACTACAAGACAAGCCGGATATTCAAGAGCTGCTCCCCGTTATGACATATCTGCTTAAAAATTATGATATTTTATCCATTGCCGAAAAAAACGAATTATATAAAAAGCTGATAATGCGCATGGATTACAACCGCACCAAAGAACAGAAAAATAACGAATTTTCTCTTGATATTGAATTTATATTCAATACATGATGTCAAAAATATATAGCTTGCATAGTGTCGTGATAAAGACTGTTTGGAAAATATACGAGTGTATCTTACCGAATCCGGTCAGGAGCTGGCAGACAGAGCAATAAATGTTAAATGTCTGAAATCGGAGATTATATGGGTATTCTCCGACATCGAACCCGTTCCCTTTAACCGTGGATTTTATTCGGTTGATTTGAAGTATTTCTTCAAAGTTACCGTTGCGGTATTTACCGGTGCTGGCCGTCCGACCGAAATAGAAGGTCTGGCAACTTTTGATAAGAAGGTTATTCTCTTCGGTTCTGAGGGAAATGCAAAGGTATTTGCTTCAAAATACAAGGAGGACGCTTTCGATCCGCAGCTGTGGCGCAAGACCAATATGCCCCATGCCATTGTAGAAGCTGATGACCGCATTATGCTGCAAAAAATCCGCCAAATTTAAGCATTGACGGATCTCCCTGATTTACTGTATGTAATTTTTTAAGTTGAATTTTGAAAGCCGTATATGCTTACGGTCTATCGTATATGAAATATACACATCATCACCGTAAACATCAACAAACGGGTAAAACATACTTTCTTTCATCTCCGCAACAAGTACAACCTCGCTTTTACTGAGATTGTTTTTGTCAATCTTCACTATACCAAAACCAGTACGGTCAATCGGCGCGTGTATCAGATACAGCTCGCCGTCATAGACTATGAAATCAGAGCGTGACTGTGTATCTCTTATAAGGCAGGGTGTCTCCCATTCTCTATTATTCAAATCATAACATGTTAGAAAACCCTGCATACAGTCATGCTGACGCACAAAGTAATAGCATTTGTCGTCTATCGCATACGTTGCATTCTCCCACTCGGAAAGATTGATAAAATCAGGCGATGAAACATACTCCCACGTTATGAAGTCCTTACTTTTTATAATCCAGTTAAGATAACCCGAATATGCTCCGGTATAATAATATGTTTCGCCGTTTTCAATACGTTTTGTGACCTTCTGCATAATTCCTATATCAGCAAAGGTCTTTTTATATGCGATTCCGTTTCCGGCAAGCGCTGATTTTATTCCCTCCATGCTGAAATCATTAGTGATTTCTCCTACCTTGAATCTATTCGGTTTTATCGCACTTATGGTCTTTTCCGAAATACTGAAAGTGCAGTAAAATCTGTAATACATTTTATCGACAGAAGCCGTCCACATTATGTATAATTCATCGCCGCCCTTATACATAAGAATAGTGTCGTAAAGCGCATCAATGATTTTACCGTCCAGTTCGTCCCCAACCTTTTGAATTTGCAGTATCGTCATATCCTCCGGATTATCTGCCGGACAAAATGCCAGCCGCGCCTCCTGCTTACTTGCATCCTCTGCTTCTGTTCCTGTATTTGCATAATATGTCATATAAATAATTCCGTCTATTATCTTAAAGGTTGAAACATGAACCATTAAATCAGGCTTTGTTTCATTATGCTTTTTACAATACTCCTCCGATCTTTCAAAATCTGCAATTATATTTCTTTTTATTTCCTCAACGCATTTGCTGCCAAGTGCCTTTGCGTTTTCATCATTGCCCGGCACAATATATCCGTTATACATCATTATCGGCGCTTCCTGCGCTGTTCTATGCTCCGCATTTACCGGCATATTATCGGTAAAAATATTCTTTGCCGCTGCCTCTTTCATTATTGCTTTTTTCATAGTAACCTCCGTTCTGCCGCTGACGGCATAAATTCGATATAAAATTTAATTTCCTCTTGCATTATAGGACAAATTCTGTTATAATACAAGTCAAATAATATAACAAATCGGTCAAAAATATCACCATGCGAGGAAATTATGAGTTATTTTCACCAATACCACACAGAACCGCAAATTATACATAACCAAAAAATCTGCTTTGCACCTCATCTCCACAATGAGGTCGAAATAATCGCCCTGTTTCAAGGCAGTGCAGAGCTTACCGCTGATGGAGACAGCTATTCGGTCGATGCCGGAGATTTTTTGTTGATTTTTCCTAACACAATACACAGCTATACCCTTGAAAAAAATGTGGATGTCGGAAAATTTATATTTAATCCTGCGGATATGCCGGAGCTTGACTCTGTATTTAAAACAAAACGTCCCGTATCGCCGGTAATAAAACACAATGCAATATCCGGAAGCGGTCTCGACACGCTTGCAAAGGAAATCCTATCACACTACAAAACCTCATCACCGCCCGTTCAAAAAGCGTATCTGCTGCTGCTTGCCGGAAAACTTCTGGAACTGTGTGAACTCAGAGAACATAAGGGCTTGGACGATAATATTATAACCGGAATTTTTGATTATTGCAAAAACAATTTCCATTCGGATATTACACTGGACGATGTGGCAAATGCTCTTTTTGTAAGCAAGAGCTATATATCACATATTTTTTGCTGCAAGCTGAAAATCAACTTCCGAAGTTATATAAACTCCCTCAGAATTAAGGAGGCAGCCCTGCTTCTGCGTCAAAACAATTTAACTATTACCGAAATTTCGGAGCAGAGCGGTTTTGGCAGTATAAGAACCTTTAACCGCGCTTTTCTAAGCCATATGGGCGTAACTCCGAAAATGTACAAAAACAGTTTATTGACGCAAACCGAAGAATTATTCGGCAGAAACGTAATGTCTGCCGCAATCATTCCTGAAAATTGCAATAAAAATCGACACTAATGATATTGATTCATTTATCATTCCGGCATATGATGCTACAAAAAAATCATACGTTAAGAACGCAAGACAAATCGGAACAGATAAAATGCGTGTTGTTTTCGTTTTTTCAACTCTCATGGAAATCGTAACCAAAGTTGACGCACACATAGGCAACAAACTCAACGCAGATTTCCACGAAATAATGGCTAAAATCCAGCTTATAACAATAAACAAAACAGGCCATACAAAAGAATTCGCCCATTTTTTGTCGCCGTGAAGAAATACCGTTTCGCGAAAAATCCCCATAAGATTAGGGATTGCCCCTGCCCACGCTCCGAGCATTACAAAGTGTATTCCCCACAAAACATCCGCGCACAGCTTTCTTAAAAGCAGTTTTTTTCTCTCCTTCTGCTGATACAATGTAAACAGCATATATGTTCCGACCAGTCCTATAAGCTGAGCAATTATATTCTGTAAACTCATTATCCACTCCCCTTTTCTTTATTATAAGACAAATTTCACCGTAATACAAGACAGATAATACAACAAACAAGCCAAATTTATCCCTTTATAAATAAATTTTTTATTTTTTTACAAAATATTGTTGCTCATTCATCAAGAAAATGGTATAATAAATTAGAAACAAACATAGAAAAGAGAGATAGATATGAACGGAAATGTTATTGTAGGTCAGTCAGGCGGTCCGACGTCGGTTATTAATTCCAGCCTTGTCGGAGTATTTCAAGCCGCAAAAAAAGCAGACTGCCCCAAAATTTACGGTATGCGAAACGGATTGGAGGGACTTCTTGACGGCAGATATATAAGCCTTGAAGATTATATAAAGGACGATCTTGATGTTGAAATTTTAAAACGCACCCCATCTTCGTTTCTCGGCACCTGCCGCTACAAGCTTCCCTCTTACGAAAAGGATTCCGAAGTGTATGAAAAGCTGTTTTCAATTTTAAAAAAGCTGGATATAAAGCATTTTTTCTACATAGGCGGAAACGATTCTATGGACACCATAAAAAAATTGAGTGAATATGCAAAGCTGATAAACAGCGATATTACATTTATGGGTGTACCAAAAACCATAGATAATGACCTTGCTCACACCGACCACACTCCCGGTTACGGAAGCGCTGCAAAATACGTTGCCTCGGCAATGAAAGAAATTATTCTCGATACAAACACTTACACTACCGATTCCATTACAATAGTTGAAATAATGGGAAGAAATGCAGGCTGGCTTACAGCCTCGGCAGCGCTTGCCCGTACAGACGACTGCGACGGACCGGATTTGTTATACCTGCCGGAAACACCGTTCTCATATGAAAAATTTCTGAATGATATTCTTGAAGTTAAAAAGCGTAAATCCTCGGCGATAATTGCGCTGTCGGAGGGAATAAAAAACGAAAACGGTGTATATATACGCGAAACACAAAATACCGATATGAAACTTGATGTGTTCGGACATAAAATGCTTGGCGAAACCGCATTGTTTTTATCAGATAAAATCGCAGCGGACACCGGAATGAAATCGAGAGGTATAGTATTTTCAACCTTGCAGCGGTGCGCGTCACACATTGTATCGCGATGCGATATTTCCGAAGCACACGAGGCAGGTTCTGCCGCCGTTACGGCTGCATTAAAGGGTGAAACCGGAAAAATGGTGGTATTTAACCGTGTTTCAAACAATCCTTATAAAATGATTACAGAAACTCATAGCATAAGCGATATTGCAAATGTTGAAAAAACAATCCCCGAAAGCTGGATTATTAATAACGGTACGTATATTTCCGATGAATTTTTCGACTATTCCCGTCCGCTTATCCTGGGTGAGCTTAATCCGTTCATGGTTGACGGATTGCCGAGACATATGGCAATCAGATAAATTTACAGTGAGGTGAATCGAATGTCTGCAATACTTCCCGATGATGTTGTATACATATTAAGAACATTACGGGTTGCCGGATATGAAGCTTTTGTTGCCGGCGGCGCCGTACGGGATATGATCATGGGACAGACGCCGCATGATTACGACATTGCCACCTCCGCGCACCCAAATGATGTTAAGAGAATATTTTCACACACAATCGATACCGGTATTCTTCACGGAACTGTTACCGTTATTATTAACAAAGTAGGCTACGAAATAACCACATTTCGCCGTGACGGCGCTTATACCGACGGCAGACACCCGTCAAATGTCAGCTTCATAAACAGTGTTTATGCCGACTGTGCAAGACGTGATTTTACAATAAACGCAATGATGTACGGTTATGACGGTGAAATGGTGGATTTTTTCGGCGGGTGTGCAGATATAAAAAATTGTATTATTCGCTGTGTCGGAGCGCCGGAAGAACGTTTTAAAGAGGACGCATTAAGAATGTTACGCGCTGTGCGTTTTTCTGCAGCTCTTTCGTTTGAAATTGCCCCCGATGTCGAAAAGGCGATAAGGAAATGTTCTGTGCTGATACGCCGTGTCAGCTCCGAACGCATTTTGGAGGAGATTAACAAAATACTTCTTTCTGATAATCCCGACGCAATTCGAATACTTCATCAGCTTGGGCTTTTACAATATATTATTCCGCAGCTTGACCGATGCTTCGGAGAAATGCAGAAAAACAAATATCATATTCATGATGTGGGCGAGCATATTATGGCAACTGTGAAGAATACGCCCTGTAATCTTATACTGCGCTGGGCGGCTTTGCTTCATGATGTAGGCAAGCCTTTTTGTTCCAGTGTGGATTCAAACGGAACAATTCATTTTTACGGACATCATCGCGAAAGCTGTATAATTGCAAACGATATTTTATATCGTTTGCACATGGACAAGGACAGCATACGTTCAATTTCCGTGCTTATAGAAAACCACGATGTGCGTATAGAGCCTTCTTTTCCGGCAGTAAAGCGTATGATGGCACGAACGGGCGAAAAACTGTTCGAACCGCTTATGTTGCTCCAAATTGCCGATAACAAAGCAAAAAATCCCGAATATTTTGAAGAAAAGTACAACCGTATTTCCTCCGCAATGGAAATGTATAAAATCGTGCTTGCCGAACGTCAGCCATATCTTGTTTCACAACTGATGATAAACGGACGTGATTTGCAAAAACTCGGCTACCGTCCCGGCAGATGTATCGGAGACACATTAAAAACATTGGTAAACGAGGTTATAATAGACCCTCGACTCAACACACGCGAATACCTTATAAAGCGTGCAAAGGAGCTTAAACATTCAAAGTAATAAAAAGACTTCTGTTGAACAACACATGATAGAAATAAAGTATTTGACGATTTGAAAGTTAACCCCGAATTTGAGTCAACCTCGAATCTTGTGTAAAGTCTTTACAAGACCTCCAAAATGATGTATTTATAAAAATATCTTTTGGGAGGTCTTAATTCTATTTTATGGAATTTAAATACCCTTCCAAAATCAGACTTGCCGCAACTGTATCTATCACGCCTTTTCTTTTCTTGCCGCGTGTGTTTGTGTCGTTAAGTATGCGGCTTGCGCCCACGGTTGTAAGCCGTTCGTCCCAGTATACTATTTCACCATCATAAATTTCACGCAGCTTACCCGCAAACTTATATGTTTCTTCACTGCGAAATCCCTGTGTGCCGTCCATATTCTTAGGCAGTCCGACAACTATTTTTTCCGGCTTATATTCGTCTATCAACGCTGCCAGTTCATCAAGCAGCTGTTTTGACGATTTATTTCTTACGGTTCCTACTCCCTGTGCGGTAATTCCCAAAGCATCGCTCACCGCCACGCCGACGCGCGCATCACCGTAATCTATACCCATAATCCTCATAAAAATCTCCATTCCTTCACACGACAAAAACGTATTTTATACTACCGCTTTCACCAAAATATTCACACGGCACATATTTAATGAAGTATATTCTTCAATACTCTCTTTGACAGCAGTCTGAATTCTTTCACACACATCATATATTTTCACACCGTATCTCAGCGTAACCGTCATATTAAAACTCACTCCGTAGCTATCTGTCCTGGAATTTATATTATGTACGTTAACTACTCCTGATATGTGTCTTGCCTCAAATAGTGCAATCGATATAAGCGCACTGTTTGATATTGTATACGCTCCCATATAGCTGTACGTCGGGCGCACAATTGATTTATCGGCTTCTATTTCACTGTTCGGAGAGTCAAGATTTTTCTGAAAACGTCTTAACGGATGAAGAAAATACCCCGAAAAATCCTTTTTAATTTCCATGGTCGGCGCCGGTATGACGTGCTTCCCCTCGTGCATCCGCATATAACGTGCCTGCTCCATTTCCTCCTCGGTTGCTTCGTCCTCAATATTTATATACCGATTTATTTGCGGAAGTCCTATATTTGCTGCAATTTTCTGCACCATTTCGGGTGAGGTTCCCAAAATCATGATCGATTGTATATTATGCGCTTTGACAGCCTCCCGAATTTCTTTTGCTTGATCCTTGCGCATAAAAAGAGCGTGTTTTACCGACGTTATCTTAGTCGCTTCTTTTTTCGCAGAAGTACCTGCAAGCACTTTTCCCTGCGATATTAAGAGTCCGTCGTCTATAATCGCATAAGCGCCGTATTTTCGTGCTACCGCAATACTGCGATAGCTTTTTCCTGTGCCGCTCGGGCCGACAAATGCTGTTATTTCCATAATTTCACTTTGATTCCTGTTTTATTTTATATGACAGCGTCATAATATAATCCGACAGATGCACGCTCTCAACCGCAACATTATTCGGCAAATCAAGCTCTGTGTATGAAAAATTAAGCAAACCTCTTACACCACACTCCGCCAGCAGCTCCGCAATCTGCTGTACTTCACCCCTCGGAAGCGTAAGAATTGCAATATCAACTCTGTTATTCGCCAGAAATTCTTTAAGCTCACTGTCCGGCATCACCTTGATTCCGTTTATCTTAGTTCCTATAATTTTGTCATCAATATCAAAAATGCCTATAAGCTTAAATCCGCGTTTTTCAAAATGATTGTGGTTTGCCAAGGCTCTTCCAAGATTTCCGGCGCCGATAATAATTGTCTTATCGCCGTCATTCAGTCCCAGTATATCACCTATCGTATTATACAAACACTCTACATTATATCCGTAACCCTGCTGTCCGAAGCCACCGAAATAATTGAAATCCTGACGTATCTGCGATGCTGTAACATTCATTTTTTTACTAAGCGCTCCGGAAGATATACGCATTATATTTTGTTCCAGCAATTCACCGAGGTATCTGTAATATCTCGGCAGACGCTTGACAACAACTGCCGGAACCTTCTTTGACTGTTCCTCCATCGTTATTAACCTTCACTTTCCAATTTATAATATGATAATTATATCACATTTTTATGAATTTGTAAAGGCAATGATGTTACACCTTATTGCAATTTTGTTATTTCGGATTAACATGAACCATACAATGTTTCACGTTTTCAAACTGTTTTTCAATAATATCATGAACACGCTGTGCAATTTCATGCGCCTGCCGTAGTGTCTGATTCCCGTCAGCGCCTATTTCCACGTCTACATAAAGCTTTGAGCCGAACATTCTCGTTTTAAGGTCATCAATACATAACACACCGTTCTGTTCTGAGATAAGCCTACGAAGTTCAGTACAGGTTTCATCATCGGCGGAATGATCCACCAGTCCATTTACAGCTTCATAAAATATATCCCATGCCGCTTTGGCGATAAATGCGCATATTATAAGACTGGCAATAGGGTCGCATATCGGCAGCCCCATACGTGCGCCGAGAATACCCGCAAACGAACCGACAGACGACAGAGCATCCGAACGATGGTGCCATGCATCAGCCTTTAAAGCGGTTGATTTGATTTTTTTTGCCGTGTGCATGGTATAATGATACATCCACTCCTTAACCGCAATCGAAACAAAAGCGGCAACAAGCGCAATCACTCCCGGAATTTCTATCTCCTCAAAATTTTTAACCACAATAACTTTTACTGCTGTAAATCCTATGCCTATGCCCGTTGCAAAAAGAAATATTGCAAGAATAATCGAAAAAACATTTTCCATTCTTTCATGTCCGTATTGATGTGCCTTATCAGAATCCTTTGCCGCAATGTTCACGCCTGCAATCACTGCAAATGTGCTCAGAACATCAGATGCACTGTGAATCGAATCGGAAATAAGCGCACTCGAATGTGCAAAAATTCCAACAATCAGCTTTAAAAGTGAAAGAACTATATTTATTATTATCGACACAACGGATACTCTGTTTGCTTTTTTTACATTATCCATAAAAAATCCTCCCTCTACAAAAATAACCTGCGGGGCTATTGACGTCCCGCAGGAAAACCTGCTGCTGTAAATACAGCCCGATTGAATTAATCTGACTAATATTAATATATGCACCGACAAGGTTTTTGATAATATTAATAAGTATACACAAAAATTAGATTTTTGTCAATACTTTTATATAACTTAATTGTCAACCAAAAAATCATTCTCATATACAAAAGTAGGAGAGATGAGCGATATTTAGGATGTGAGGATGGTATATAACGATGATTATTTTTATATTACCGTAAATAACATCAAAGAAACATTGCTGATATGCAAAAACAATAATGATTTTTTTTGAAAATCAAACGAGTGCTGTATTCCATGGGACTTATACACGTTTATGAAAATAACGGCAATTGAATCACAGAAAAAAGCACTTGAAACAACATTATATACGCCTACTGAACCAAAAGATTGCGGCAGTATTCCCCAATCCGAATTAATACTCAAGAATATAGATAAACAAAATCATTGTATCAATACATATCTACATAGATTTGGCGCTAATTTTATAGACCACGTCAGTATTTAGTTAGTTGGTTAATGTCGTTATTGGAGTTTGTAAAACCAATATGTGAGGAGCTGCATAAAATATTCTTAAAATCCCATATTATCCACGTAGGCAGAATAGAGTTTCAAGCATCACACCAGTCTCAAATGCATTGGTAGAAAAAGGCATATATAGGGATATACAACAGGTAAGTGAGTCAAGTATCATGATGATTTACACCCTTTAAAAGCACAGACGTTCCGTTTATCAAAAGCTCATATTTATTTTCCCCTCCAATGCCTTTTCAAGCGTATCGTAAGGTATGTAGTACGCACGCTGCGGCTCACGGTTTTCATAAGTTTTTTTTGAAATCTTCGTAGCTTCTTATAAATATTCCTTTCCTTATATCAGCTCAAACGTCAATGAGAATTTATTATCCGATACGCTGTATTCTGTTCTCCACATGGAAAACGGCTCTCCGTTATGGTTCTTTTCGGTGGAGTGTAAAATTTTTGTTTCCTCTGCTCCGATTACCTTTATTCCGCCGATTCTGATATATCCGTCACATTTTTCAGGCTCAATAACCGAAATAAAATATTCCTGTATATTATGAGTCTTTCCATCGGCAAAATCAAACTCATCGGACAGCTTAACTCCGTTTTCATACACCGAAAATGTTCGTATTACAGAATTGAGACCGGCAATATCATACGCACCGGCAATATCCGTTATAAACTCATCGCCGTCGGCTTTCAAAACCTTTCCGGCATATTTTTTCCCTGCCGACTGCAAATGCCCGTCAATAACGGGAACGCTGTGTCCCTTTGACGAACAGCATAAAATATCGTATCTGCCCTCATGAAAATAATCCTTTGTGTACTCTCCCGCGCCTATATCCGCAATATATTGCTCATTATCCGCCGCAATAATAAACCCGCCTATGTCATTGTGGTTGTGCGGTTCGCCGTTATTGCCGGATTTGGCGGCAAATCCGAGCTTTTCGGTAACATTTGTATACCACTGCGATGCGGAGTAATAGTTTTCCGTACGCGGCAATATACTTTCCCTTGCATATTCGGGCTTTGACCACAGAAGATTTCTCAAACACATCGGGAACCTGTTTTCACCTTTGTAAAACTCCTTATCAAAACAAAAATCCTCACTTTCACAGCTTTTGTCGGGTACTGTAACGTAATCGGGAAACAGCTCCTTTAACCTATGCGTAAGACCTTTTTCAAAATATCCGTTTCTGCCGCCGTCCGCAAAGCTTATTACCGTGTTTCCGCTTAAATACATTCTTTGCTGAAACTGCACGATTTCTCTGATTTTTTTGCCGTTCATGATATTTTTCTTGCCGTCCGAAAACTCGAACAGCAGCTGCGCAAAAAATGTGTAGTAGCCGAAGCCGTAGTTCCAGTAGCCGAGTCCCTCCGTGCATATTCCGTCGTCACCGTAGCCGGAAAGAAAGTTTTCCAGCGACTTCATAAGACGTTTTTCAAAATATTCATACTTCTGCGGCGATGCATAAATAAGCGTCATGCCGATACTTCCGGCACATACTGCCGCCCAGTTGTTTGTGACCGTTTCCCAGTGAAACGTTCTCTTTTTAAACGAGTCGATTATGCGGCGTCTGATTTCATACATCATAATAGTTTTTATGTAATCCGAAAGCTTATCGTTTAAAATATACATTATTTCGCTCAAAGCCTGTCCCGTTTCCGCCGCAAAAAGGTCTATGCAAGCCATATCCTCCTCAGCATTCTCCCAGCCAACATGAGCCGGAAGCGCCCAGGAAAACTCGCCGCAGATTGCCCAGATAATATCTTCAAGCCGCTCCAAATCCTCTTTTCGTTCATATAACAGATATTCAGCAAAATAAATATCCAGTCTTGTACGCCTTTCAAAATATTTCCGCTCAAACTCCAGTCTGTCGCCTGTTTTATTAAAGATAAAATATTCGCTCTTTGTCAGTACTTCAATCGGCTCATCCTTTACCTGCTCATATATTTCATTTATTCTTTTTATATCCTCGCCGTAATAAGGATGCTCCTTTATCTGCCTGATTTTTTCCCGGTCATGCGCTTCTTTAAATAAAATCATAATTATTCTCCTTATTTAAACGTATTTAGCCGATTGTAAAACTCTTAGAAGTCAGTTTTTAAGCGGCTTTTACTTGGTATATATGATGATTTTTCTCCGTTTTCGGTTTTCCGAT
>JABLTK010002799.1_pt1 | contig 13551 bp, 20 predicted proteins | sample 7160131 | NCBI WGS metagenome assembly JABLTK01 (sample SAMN14651221, study PRJNA627086) | human gut metagenome | isolation source: feces | host: Homo sapiens
ACTCTTCAGGTAGCAGCTCTTCAAGGTAGTACTGATACCACTGACTCGAATGTATTGATAATGAGGAGTATGAATCATAATGATGATTGATTGATCAGATCTTCCTTCTCTATCACTGATCAAAGGAGCTGGTAACAATTTCTGTTATATAGGCAAAGTGATATTGGAGAGTGATGATTGATGATTGAATTTGAATTAGATATGCAAGCACTGAAGGAACATGGAATAAAGATGGATTATTATGCATTTAAGGATGTGAAAGAATTGGTCTGTTCCAGTATGATTGCTTGCTTTCTAATGATTGAGATGCTGACTCTCTTGATCAATACATTCAACAGAAGAATACCAGTTTCCAGAATTCGGACTAGAAACAACATATTATTGATGAATTCGCACTCTTTGTCATTAACAACAGTTTATCCTATACTTTTGTAATAGATAGATAGTGAATAGATCACAAGCACGATACTGAACTTCTTACGTCTCTTCTTTCAAATTCAGTGATGACACAACACCACCTTCTGATACATACTATTCCAAACCAACTAAGAAATAGAATATCATGGCAACAAGTAAACATGATTGGTGAAGGGAGATGCCATGTCTGTAGAAAAGAAAAGATAGTGAACCAATTGTTGAAACAGAGAATCGCGAAACATATTTGAGTAAGTACTCATACAGAGGTATGAAAGAACGAAGTATTATGTGCTAGCAGTATTTCATTGCTTCCCTAGTTGATTCCATCCAATGAATAGACTGCAGACAATCAATCTCTCCATCATGAAGATGACCAATACAAGCTTCAGAATCATGGAAAACACAATTATTCATGATTCCTATAGTTTATTGTTGTGATATGTTGAAAATTATCGAGATAATTGCTGATTTCACTTCATTATAATTATCATATAAACGAATCACTGTACAGTTGACTACCAACCATCCCATCCAAAGTGTTATCTGTCTGCAAAGTGAGCGAATTGAAAATGGATTTTGGAAGTTTATTAGCTCAATTTTCCACAGCTGGTAGGAAGTGGTGATCGAACAAGGCTTATGGAGTTTAGATAATGAGCAGCGTCAAATTGCTGAGAATCAACTTGCCAGTGTAATGAATACTGACTTTTCCAAGTTTGTTATGTCTATGATGGAAGTGTTAGTAGACACAACCAAACCAACTTCTGTTCGTCAGATGGCAGGAATTCTCTTTAAAAGAGCAATTTCCAGTCTCGTAAACCTTTTCTATTTGTCTGGCTGATGTGTTAGAGTGGACCTATTCTTAAGGAAAAACAAATGGCTTGGAATAACTTAGACCCAGGGGTTCGATCACAAGTGAAGACAGCGGTAAGAGTAGAGATGATTTGCTCATCTGTAGATGATTTCGTGTTTAAATGATGATTCCTTTCCTGTTCGAAATGCAGCTGCATCTGCTGTGTCTGCTATTGCGAAAATTGAAGTTCCTATTGGTCTATGGGACAGTCTCTTTGACGACTTAAACTGTATTGTCCAGGATCCTTCTGTTCGTTTGGAAACAAAATCTGCCTGCATCGAAGCTATCCGTTACATTTGTGAGGATCTGGATCCTGATTCCATTAACGATTCTATGAGTGCGTCGATTCTTCTAATGCTCCTGTATTGTCTCCAAAGTTCAATTCCGACGGCTCTCCGAGATGAAGCCATTCAAGCTCTCAACGTAGCCTTAGACTTTGCCGGTGTATTTATGCAGTCTCCAGAACAGTGTACACGAGTAATGGAAGCGATCTACAGTTGTTGTCAAGATGCCAGTCTGGAAGTACAAACACATGCTATAATTTGTCTGAATGCAGTCTTTGAGCTGTTTTATGACGTCTTGACTCCTTTTTTCCCTTCGTTTTACAACATCTGCAAATCAGCAATTACTAGTGTTTCTGAAGTCGCCATTCAGGCTTGTTTTTCACTTGAAACTCTTGCTGTGGTCGAGAAGATGCGAATCGATAATAAGGAGACCTGTTTGAATTTGGCGGCAAATTGTGGCGCAGATCTGGTGGAGGTCTTGTGCATAGCAATGACGAAGCAACATGAAGAAGATGACGGAGAGACTATGACAGTTCCAATGGCAGCAGCTACCTGCTTAGCCGCCTTTTGTGAGGTACTGAAGAATGGTATGATTGGTGATGATGTAATTAGATAGATGTCGTGTCGATTGTGTGGCCCTTCGTTTCAACCAATATCAACAGTTCCAATTGGCATCTACAGGAAGCCTCCTTAATGATCTTCGGCTGTCTGTTACATGGTCCTGATCCCTCGTATATTTCGGGATTGGTGGCTGAAGCTTGTTCCATTCTTCTCCCTCTCATTATCTCTGGAAGCTGTATTGCAGTGAGAGATTCGGCTGCTTGGGCCATGAGTCAGATTTGTGAGAGTCATTTACCAAGTGTCCCAGCATCACAGACCCAACAATTGCTTCAAGTGCTAATTGATGCACTGGATATGGTTGAAATGACTGAATGAACTCATGAGTAGGAACCCCGTGTAAGCCAACATGCTGCTCTTGCTATTTCGTATATTTGTGATTATATCGCTCAGCCTAATCAAGAATCCAATCTAATTTCATCTTATTACCAATCATTACTTCAGAAACTTTTGAATTGCTCAGAAAAGATTGGAGTCGCGAATAACCAGCTACGTGAGAATGCTGCTTATGCTTTAATGAGTTTAATTGGATGCTGTGCTATGGACTGTGAGAATCTCCTTGAATCGTTCTTACAGTTTGTTATTGAGAAGTGTAAGACGTCTCTGGTAGGAGTAGGATGTCTCTCTGATGTCTAGACAAGTACGGAAGGTGATCAAGATGAACGTTATCATCTTCAGCGATTCTATTGCATTGTTCTTGTAAGTCTCGTTCAGCGACTGGGACTTCGTATCTCTAGTTATGTTAATATGTTGGCTGAGATCAGTTATAAAGTAAGTCTGTCACATTCAATTGATTCTAGGTTCTTAGCAGTGACAACACGTCGGCTCATACACAAGGAATCTTACTCTTCTCGGGTCTAGTAGCTTCTGTACCCTCTCAATCTCTGGTGTTTATTGTATGTCTTGATTTGATTCTCTGATCAGTAGTCTCATCTTCTTCCATTCATTGTTAACGCAATCAAAACACCGAATGATGTTCATACATGTCGTAGTGCCATTACTTGCCTTGGTGACATCCTTCACACTGTTGGTAATATGGATGAGTTAACTGCCGATCAGAAGCTTCAGATCTTCAATCCCATTTTAGCGATGCGCGATGATTTGTTGAAATCTCTCATTGAATCCCTCCAGAATGCTGATGTGGAGCGTGATATTAAGCCTGATCTCTTTATCTGTCTCTCTGATATCTTCTGGGAACTGAGTGATTACTGTCTGTACCATGTGGAGAATGTGATGAAGTTAGCTCTGGATGCTGCCAACTATCCTGTGGAGTCAATCGCTGATGAGGAGGGTATGGAATGGTTAGATCGATTATTCTGCTCTGTGGTGGATCTGTGGGATGCTTTAAGTGAATGTGCGAATAAGTGTCATGGTATTATGGAGGCTTCACTCGCGCCAATTATTGCGTTTGTAGGTCGAATCGTAGTGTGGAATGCTGCCAGTACACAATTGATTAAGGCTTGTGTGTACATGTTGCGAGATTTGGGTATTTCGATGGGTGCAACAGTAGCAACGACAATCCTGAATACTCCTTGTTTTGATAGTCTGTTGGTCCGTGCTGTGAGTAATGGAGATGAATGTACTACAGCAGCTACAGACTGTCGAGATACACTACAGCGTGTGATGAGACATGAATACATTTCGTGGTAAACTGCTCTTTTCTTTCATTCAATTCACATCAACGTCATATGTCATATTTATCTTTTCACCTTTCTGTTTCTTAGTAGTTAATATGAAGTCATTTTGGAGTGAAATATGATAGTTGTTCTTGTTCTATTGGGTTATTCATATCACAACTGTTCGTTGTGAGCAATCTTGAAGTAAGACTAGTTTTGTTTGTAACATATTCGTTGTTCTATGAAAACAAACATAATGAAGTCACGATCAATTCGAATTATATCGAATATACTGAAGAATACTACGCAATTCCTTCTTATAATCAAAATGTGACTTCACAAGATGAGATACATTCACATTCTCCACTCCATCTACCTCAATCTCCTTCAATCCAGCAACTGAAATAACGCCTGACTAATCATAGTCCTAAATCACAAATATTACTTCAATACGATGCAAATAACACAATATTCCATCGTTCTTACTATATCCATTCACTAAACGACCACTCACAACTTGTCGCAGAGACATCCACAGCTCTTTATCAGTTGATGCTGGACATCCTAACAAAACCACTACTAGTCCATCATCACATCCAGACCTACCATCTTGAATTAATCCTATTCGCCTCTTTTCTACCAACCGCTTCAGAATCGATATAATCACTATACATCCCGTGCTATATCTATCATAGTACATTAATACCATTATTACGCTACAAGACTCATTGGTCGATTCTCCTTAGATTCGAGAAATTGATCAGCAATCACTGTACCCAGAACTTCAGCCTTCTGTCGAATAACAGACCACGTATTATCCAGAAAAGAGATTGGATACAATACAAATAGTGTTCCAGAAAATACAAAAGTGCCTCTTAACAACAGAGCATTGATATAGCGAGAGAGAAGAGAATGAGAAAGTGATTGGATCTATGAATGATGAACCATTGAAGCACGAACGGCAGTATCCATAAAAAGAGTGGAGAGATTTGTAAGAAGCTCAGATTCCCAATCAACCAAGTAACAATGACCTCCATCAAATGAATTCTTCATCCTTTCAATCATTATTAGTTATTGAATCATACCATTCATTACAAGGATGAAACCCCCAACATTGAATGGTGGTTTCATTACATGATAAGAATCCATTTATAAATATCACATCATATGTGTCACATTCAACTGTATCCTGAGACTCTTTTAAGTCATTCACATCCACGATTGTGGCATCTACTTCAGAACTTAATCGTCGTTTCATCTTGTTCCTATCTCTCACATACGAATGACTGCATACCCTGCATATCCAGCTCCTCCAGCTAATAATCCAGCTGAGAAGACAGTGAGACCTGCAGAAGAAGCAAGGAATGTGGAAGTCGCCGACAATGCACTAACTAGAGCTGTAGTGATCACAGTACCTCCTCCAATCACAGCTGCCATTCCGCTTAGTGTTTGAAGAAGAGCTCCAGCTGCAGGAAGGAGAACTGGTGCTAGTGATTACAACAGAAGTAAGACAGGACCTGCAAATACTATGAGGGATCCTGCCATAGCTGCTGCTCCGATTTTCAACCATTTTCCTTTTACAGACACCTTCTTAGCCGCTTCTTCCATCTCCCAAGTGTTTTTGCCTTTATTACTGGATGCGATGCAAAGATAGGTTAATAAGGATCGTTCTAATGACAATAATGTTGAGTATGGAATAGATAGACAAGATGTTACACGAACAAGGAATGAACGAGAAATGGCATCATATTCATTTATCAGAACAAAGTGAGTTAATAACTCTGTTATGAACTGAATATTCAGTTGCTCGTTTGGATAGCTATTCATGAACAATCGAAAGCACATGAACATGGAAGAATATCCAACATCTTCATCCATCATTTCTAGAGATCTCTCACACATCTAGATAAGAATTGGTAGAGAAGGATACAATGTCAACGACATCGTCCAGTCCCTGAAACTGCAGATAATAAAGAAGAGCATCTTTGATCCGAGGAAATAGAATACGAGTATTATCTTGAGATATTCCTTTCCATTTAAGTTGCGACAAAACAAGTTTTGCTATCATTAAATCAATTTCAACTGTCCAACCATAAAGAAACTGTGTTGATCTATCACATTTATCACGCATCAACTGAAAACCGTTACTACTTCATTATCATTTATTTCGTTTAATTACATGTTACCATCTTTATCCATATAGTTTAACAAGGCTACGATCCAACCATCTAGTCATTCATACCTGCAGAAAGTTCAAAAACAGCATCGTCAAGTGTACATTTCTTCCCCTTCATTACTCCTTATCATACATGGAAAGTATAATGGATTCTCTATCTCCCGCTTCTTTTACTTTTTCCGAATGCAAACTCGTGTATACTCTAGAATCCTTTCTTGCACCCGATACATTCGGTCTGAGCCCGTCAATATATGTAAATGTGCTGCAGCATCAGGATGCACTCTTTTTCGTCGATTTAAGTCTTCGACGTATGAGGTTGATATCGTTTGATTCCTGTAGTAGAAAGACAGTGGATCCTTCAGATGCCAAGGAACTTGCCCTAAAAAACGCTATCAAACAGCTGGAAACTCAATTCGGCAAGGGATCAGTAATGAAGCTAGGATCTAGAGAGAAGCTGGACGTCCCAGTGATTAGTACTGGATCCCTCACCATCGATCGTGCATTAGGTATCGGTGGTCTCCCTCGAGGACGTGTTGTCGAAATCTATGGTCCCGAAAGCAGCGGTAAAACTACTCTAGCCTTGCATACAGTTGCTCAATTGCAGAAGACAGGTGGCACTTGTACTTTCATTGATGCTGGTTGATTTTCTTTCCCATTGTCACAACTAGAGCATGCATTAGATCCCATCTATGCATCCAACATTGGTGTCAACATTGATGATTTATATATCAGTCAACCCGACAGTGGTGAGCAAGCTCTTGAGATAGCTGACTCTCTCGTCCGTAGTGGAGCTATGGATATGATCGTTGTGGATAGTGTAGCTGCTTTAGTCCCGAAAGCAGAAGTCGAAGGAGCAATGGGTGATGCTCACATGGCACTACAGGCGAGATTGATGAGTCAAGCATTGCGTAAGCTGACAGGAAGTCTCTCTAAATCCAACTGTCTGATAATCTTCATTAACCAGATTCGACAGAAAGTGGGAGTTCTGTTTGGGAATCCGGAGGTAACTCCTGGAGGAAATGCACTGAAGTTCTATAGTTCCGTTCGAATGGATATTCGCCGAAAGGCTGCGATCAAGAAGGATGATGAAGTAATCGGTTATGAAACCACTGTTAAGATTGTAAAGAATAAATTAGCTCCTCCTTTCCGTGTTGCGAATTTCGATATGATGTTTGGAACGGGCATCTCACATGTTGGAGAAATTCTAGATTTGTCGATTGCTGAGGGGCTTTTAGAGCAAAGTGGTGCATGGATTAGCCGAGATGGAACGAACATTGCTCAAGGACGACCGAAAGCGAAGTTGTATTTAGAACAGAATCAGGACCTCTGTGACGAATTGGAGAAGGAATTGCGTCAGAAATGGAAGGACGAGAGAGAATCTAATGCGACGATGGCTGCTGCAAATCATGTAGAGGATTGGAACGTATCTGGTTCTGTGAAGGAGGAAATTAGCGAAACAGTTGAATAATGAGTGTTTGTTGGATCATCTTTTCCTTCGTATGGAAACTAAGAAAGAGACTCCCCATTCGATTGTGTATACTTCTGTTCAACTGATGATTGTAGATACTTACCGTACATAGGTTCAGCATTATGTGTCATTGGCTTTGTCGCCTGTTTTATCATAACAAAATTGTCTGGCCACTTGCCAGATTGGTTTATCTTCCCTCCAATCTCATTTCTCGGTTACAAGATGCCTGAACATATCGTTTATGCTATTTGTTTCACCGGTGGTGCTATATGTTATCAGATCGCCTTTTTGTATATCCAGAAGTATTCGTTTCTCTCCTGTGGAATGTAATCATTTCTTTCTTTTTCAATTGAAGTCAGTACGACGGATTTTCGGGAAAGTGGCTTCGTGCTGCAGCCATTCTTGCATCCCTTTGTCCTCTCTTCCTCACCATTCAAGCCATAATTCCACTTCAAGAGGATATTTTGGACGTACAGTTCTTGAGGCCATTGTTATATTTAGGAAGATGCGAAAGAAACCATCTGGAGTATTGTTCATCAAGGTTCGGCAGTGGTTCTATTTTTATTGACTCTCATTCATGCTACTATCGTTTGTTTCTTCATTCGCCATGTGAAGGACCATCACTACAGACGATCTTCCATCCTTTTCAAGGAAATCGGTCTTGGTGGAATGATCCTCTCGCTAATTGCCTCTGTGATCTTTCATCCAGCTAGTAATTTCTCTGGAAGCAACGTAAGGAAGAAGGAAGAAGTTGATTCGTAGGCCCATCTAACCTACAATATGGCTGGTATCGCTCAATGGATCTTTGTAGCCTCTATGATTTTATTCTGCTCATCCTATACCATTGATTTCCAAACACCTCAACCAATTGAAGTCATTCAATCTTGTGTTTGTACAAACAACCAAACGAATCATCTCTCGTTTTAAATACAATTCCCTTCCCATCCATTCTGTTTCCAATTTCTTCGCAAAGTCTGGACTAGGGCGAATTCCTTTCAAACTTGTGACAAATAGCACATACCAACTCAGCATTAATGGATCACTTCGAAAAACACTAACACAGTCATTTAAACTCGTTTCCATTGCTTCGTAACTATTATAATACAAATCCAATGCTGATGTCAATATGCACACAATCTGCATCCAAAACAAATCTTCAGAACATAGAAAAGGACTTCTAAAGAGATATTTCAAGAATAATTTTAGATTCTTGTGAACTTGAACGAGATCAGAATTCACCTCAATTTCTGTGGTAAGAAAGGAAGGAATTGCAAGTGGGACCATCCACAACAAATTGAAAGAAATATGAGACAATGAAGGAATGAAGTCATAATGACGATCTAGAAAGAGTTTTCCAAATCGCAAAGAGACAGGAAGAGGAGTAAAATCCGTAAATATGAAGAAGTTTTGTTTTCTGTAGTCCTTGACCATCTGTATCACAGTAGAAAAACTTTGGGATCGCAATTCTGCAACTTCATTCTCGTTTCGACTCCCAACCTTCAACAACTCATCAACACAAACTTCTATAGTCTCAATACATAGTTCAAACACCCAATACGGGTCCAGAAGTACATCTCCATCTGCTCTAAAATGGTCACGTTGTTGCTGAATTCGTAGTAATAACCACTGTGAAGGCTGAAGACAAGCTTGAAATAACAAGGGGAAGGAGCGATGAATAAGGAAATCAACAAGGAAGATGTACGGAAGATGTCGGATTCCTGGAATTCCACAAGTACAGATGATTTCGGTAACCTTAGGAAAGGATTGATAGTTACTGAATTCATTGAGAAACGACTGACAATCATCACTAAGAGTGACATCACTGCCAGTATCAGATTGATGCAAATATCGATCCATTAGATTCTGATACCTCTGTAGTATAGGACAAGAGGCTGAAAGATAGGAAGGAAGAGAGTATGATTTGGAATGATATACTTGATGAATTCGTGATTGGATGAGAGGAGTTATAGAGTGTTCTGCAAACTCAGATGGTAGTAAAGGGAGAGAAATACGACTTTTCAACATCAAACAACAGTCCAGAAATAGGAGCGATTTCTACCTATCATCCTAACTAATCAGATGAACCAAATCGTTGTTTTCATTGCTAGTTTGCATCAACTGAATGAGTTTCTGATAGTATTTGTGATATACAACCTCTTCACAACCAGTCAGAATCACAGTGTTGATTACATACCAGCAAGCCACTATAGGTTGATCTGCACACTCAATAGCAGTATCAAATAACGTAGTAATTGTAGAAACACCTAGAATTGATGGAAAAACGAAGAACAACGTAAATCAATCCCAAGTGCCAAGAATAACTTCAGATAAACAATCCATGATATCGTATCACATTGGTTCATTTCCAATGATCGTTTTACAAATTGGATAGCATCGCTTACGTTGTACTGTGACAACAATGGAATTGGTTGATGAAAGATACGTTTAATATGTTTCTGTTTTGTTACCTGCTTGCTAAGTATACCAATGACCATATCAAGAAGAATATCTGATGTGGAGGATTCAGGATGGAACGTAAGAGAGATGAAATCTTCATTCTCCATGTCCATAGATCCTTGTTCCATTTCTGCTGGAATCGAAGGTAACTCTTTCATTTCGGCTTTATCTGAAGATCAAAGGGATAACTGATAAATACGATAACTATAGATACCAATTGTGTCTGGATCATATGGAAAACGAAGAGAAGTGATAGACTCCGAAGATACTTGAGAATCACACATCTTACAAAGAAATTGTTGCAGATTCTTTATAGCCACGCTAGGATTTACCTACTAGATAAGAGGAAGCAGAAGATTATTACACAACCAGCAGCATCCCCTTTTGATCCGTTTGAAATATTATAGTCATCGACAATTGATTTTGGAAGTTCCAATGTCCGAAACGACTTATCTGAATGCTTACAACTGCGAAGGAATGTCGCAGCAAATTCCGAATCGACCTTTATGAGCTCATTTGACAGAACAAAAACATATCTCTTGGGAATGAGACGCTCAATCTCCAATGATGCTTCCTCCTCCACATTTTGGCAAACTTTTTTGCATTCCGATAGCTCTTGCTGAAGAGTAGGAATTTCCCTTTTCTTTTCTTGTAGTCGCACTTTCAGTTCATTCAGACGTCTTTCAATCGATTCAACTTCTCCTTGAGAACGCTGGACAATTTGCATCAAATTGGCATTCTCACGATCGATTGCAGCATCACTCATCAACAATACTATGAACAAACACCAGTCAAAATTTGTATTTCTTCCCTCTTACAAAGGAAACACTATTTTCAACTGCTTTCACCACTTTTGGTATTGTCACATTGAAATCCCGATCTCGGATTCCCGCACGCTGACAGATCACAGAAGAAGGATCTTTATCACATTGAGGTCCTTTCTTCCCTATAGAACGAATCAACACATATCCCAGATTCGCATTCTCTGAGAGGCGTCGATAACACGCCAGGTACCAATAAGGTGGCATGAGTTCAATCAAATATGAATTAGGTAACATGAAGATAGTATTTGTCAATCCAGCTCCATGTGCTGCAACTAAGATGTCTAGTGCCATAAACCGTTTCACCTGATCCACTGCTGATTCATTTTCAAGGACCTTGTATTCGATAGCAATTGTATCTGAAAAGCGTTCTTGAAGAGTCTGATACAATTCTTCTTCATTCAATACACGACGCTTATTCACTCGACGAATTTGAAGCATTGATAATTGATCAGTTGGAGATTTCATTTTCGGCTGCACTCCTGCTCTCTTATATGCGGCTGCACGAATCATATCCACACCTAGAGGTTCCGGTATGAAGTTGCCTGCACCATCCGAATCCCAATTCCGAAACACCACAAGAAGAGAATCACAGAATGGAACATTAGGCTTCAGTAACGAATCACGCACAAAATGGATTTGAGGACGACGTGAACTAGAAAAGAGGTCGAGATATATGTATTCCATAAAACCGCACCATTTTGTGTATTGCACTCCTCGTTGACTTGACATCACAATATGCGAAATCTAGGCTTCAAAATCTCATTGAATAGATACAGGAGGGAATGATTCGGGATGAAGAGCCAAACGGATCATCTGACTTGATCCTTCAAGAAAGTGATAGATATTACTAAAACTACGTGGTCGGAATACAGCAGTATGGTTCCCATTGGTATGAAGTCGTGATGGCGATAAGTCTTCATTCATCGACTCGATTGGAGAAAAATAGAAATCGGGTGTATGCGTTATCTTTCGAGCATTCAATGCAACAGATTGACCCTTAGATCCAAAGACTTGAATTTGATTGCCAGGAGGCAATATACACGCGTTAGTAAGAAGAGCATAATTTACAGTGTAAGATCCATCTGTCTCTCCATTCGATCTATAGTAAATTAAAGGATTTAGTCTCACTCTTTCCACCATTGCACATTAGCTGTCTCATTCATTGGCAATTGAGAACTAAGAAGTTCGCGGTAATATTGGAACTGTTCAAACCAATCCAACTTCCGAAAGTCAATTCGATTTCGGACCGTGTTAACTAATCCTTCTTTTGTAAAAACTACATCCTTTACAGGTGGAACACTGAAGAAAAGAGGTTCATAATGAACCTCATTGATTCGCTCGATAGATGGATCCAATTTTTCAGATGATATTTCTGAACGGAAAATATGTCGTTTCGGTAATTTCCTCTTCTTAGATCGTCGCGATGGAGAAATAGAACCACTCCTTTTGACATTCAAGGTAGGAAATACAGGTGTAGAGCTAGGAGTAGTAGACATTTCAATAGCAGAATCAGTCAATTCCTCTTCTGTTCCAAAATCAACACCCCTATACTTATTATCTATACTAATACCATACGTTGAATATACATATTGTAATACATGATTAGATAGAAAATTTAAGTGAAAAGAGTAGCAAATCTGTAAACTTCCATACACAGCTAGAATACCAAGTAAAAGGACATGGCACCATAGCTGGAATCCTTTCATAACCCAAAGCAAAAACAACCCTTCGTCAAAGAAACATTAAACAAAATAGCACAATATCCTCTTAATCATCAAAAGGATTGTCGTCCTCGAAGGGGTTCTCTTCGCGCTTCTTATTCGAAGCTCGCGCCTTCTTTGATTTCTTCTCTCCAGGGACAGATGCAGCTGGAATGTCGTCATCCGAAGAGGATTCGAAAGGATTAGCCTCATACGCCTATATATTAACACCAATACAGATGCCATACAGGAGCCTTCTTCTCCTTCTTACTCTCTGTTTGCTTCTTTGCAACAGGCTCAGAAGCAGCTTCAGCCTATGATCAAAGCAAATGTAAGGATCCTACTCCATTACTGTAAAACTCACCTCCCTTCTGGAAAGAAGGATGCTTACACACAACAAAGCAGTTGAAAATGCAAAGCACAATGCCAATAATACCAATGATAATGTTCAGGAGAGGAAGACTCTTTCCCTTCCCCCTTCCAAAAACCATAGCGACAGCACTACACTAATCATTCAAATAAAACAATACAAGAGAGTAAAAATGGTTCGTCCCATATAGGAGTACATAAAACCGAAATACTTCCTAATAAACTCTTCATACTTTCCTAGTCCCATTTCGAAATAGATCAACATCACAGAAAACAATCTAACAATAAAGCCCAAGATCCACATAGTACATGCAATAAACCATCATAAAGATCGTAGTAGTGTTCATTTGAATCGAACCAGTGATCATATCGATAGGATAACATAGAATAAGCAGAACACCAAGGACAATGTCCCCATATCTCATTATCTTGATTAGAGTTGATCCAGAAGCAGCACTGATTCTACACACATAAACAGTGTTCAAAAAACTCCGACTTATCTGCAGCAGCGTTTGTAGCCTTCTTAAAACCGCTAGCAACTCCCTTTGCGGCCTTTCCAGCTACATCAAAGGCCTTATCAGCCAGAGTAGCATCGCCATCAGTATTGGACATTGTATCTCGACGATATCAAAGAATGAATGATTCGTTCCCTGGATGAAATAATTTTATTTCGATGATTGCATTCTTCCAACTTGATCGCAATATACTTCGTAATTCTTCAAGTCGTGTTTGTACCAATGTCAATAAAGCCATTTGTAATTTCAAATTGGAA
>JABLTK010089354.1_pt1 | contig 13548 bp, 12 predicted proteins | sample 7160131 | NCBI WGS metagenome assembly JABLTK01 (sample SAMN14651221, study PRJNA627086) | human gut metagenome | isolation source: feces | host: Homo sapiens
CCTCTTTGTGTATGTCCCGGGTCAATTTTTTCGTCCATATTATGGAGCAGCGAAAGCAGCGACGGCGCCAGCCGGGGCCAATTCTGCTGCATCCGTTCCAGCGACATATCCAGCGTCGCATCTTCCCCGTCGGCGGCCAGCTGCCGCAGGACGCTCTCGCAGCGCTTCATCTCGCAGTCGCAAAGCTCGGAAAAAACGGACTTCGGCGCGGCAAAGGCCTTGCGGCTGGCGCTCTCGTCCATTTCATAGAGCAGGCGGAAGGTCTTATAAAAGGAAAGGCTCAGATAATCGGAGACGGCCCGCGTCAGCTGGGCGCTCTCCTTGCCCAGCTGCTCATAGAGCAGGGAAAGGGAATTGACCAGCAGCTTTTTCTGCAGCATGACCATGGCGCTGCCCCGGAGGACATTGTCCTTCTCCTGGCTGCTGTCCATCAGGTCGTCCGCGAGGATCGCGCCGCCATCCCGGGCCATGGTGCGCCCCAGCAAAAAATCCGCCGAAACGCCATAGAAATCCGCGGCCCGCACCACGAAGCTCAAGCCCGGCTCCCGGACGCCGTTTTCGTAGTGGGACAAAAGGGCCTGAGAGACCCCAAGCTCGCCCGCGGCCTTGCGCTGGCTGATCTTTTTTTCCTGCCGCAGCAGGCTCAGAGTGCGCGGAAAATCCATCACCATAGTCCTGTTACCGTTCCTTCCAAAGTTGCTTTTTTAGTATACCCTTGCGCGGGGCGGTTGTAAAGAGTTTTTGTCGAAAACAGGGTGTAATTTTTTTTGCGGATTTTTTGTTGGATTTTTTCGCATTTTTGACTTGACAACTACGGATGGTTTTATCTCTGTCAAAAATTTGCGGAAAATTGCGGGGATTTCCGCCGGGGGCCTTGTTTTTGACTTGATCATGACTTATAATGGGAAAAAACATGAATCGGGGGATAGCATTATGTCGATCGAGAAGGTCCGGGCTTACCTTGCGGAATATGGCAAGGCGGAGGCCATCCGGGAATTTTCCGTCTCCAGCGCCACGGTGGAGCTGGCGGCGCAGGCCGTTGGCGTGGAGGGTGCGCGCATCTGCAAGACGCTGGCCTTTTTGCATAAGGACGGCAGCTGCATCCTGATCTGCGCGGCGGGCGACGGCAAGGTCAGCAACCGGAGGTTCAAGGACTATTTCGGCTTTAAGCCGAAGATGCTCTCCCATGAACAGACGGCGGAAATGACCGGCCACGGCGTTGGCGGGGTCTGCCCCTTCGCCCTGCCGGAGGGCGTTGCCGTTTATTGCGACGAGAGCCTGAAGCGCTTTTCCACGGTCTTTCCCGCGGCGGGGACGGCGGCTTCCGCCGTGGAGCTGACGCCGGAGGAGCTTTTTTCCATTGCCCATGCCCGGGCGTGGGTGGAGGTCTGCGACCTGCCGGAGCAGCCCTCCTGATCCGCAGAAACCGCTTTGCCGCGGCGCTGCATTGCAGCGGCCGCGGCTTTTTTTGCGCAAACTCGAGAGGACAGGAAAAGCCCCCGGCCGAAGCCGGGGGCCTTGTTCAATGATTCACGAAAGTGGATCGTTGATTATTTCCACAGATCATCCGCGTAGATGCAGATGTTCAGCAGAGAAGCATCAACAGTGTACATATCGGAGTAGCAAGTGAAGGACTCGACTTCGCCGGTAGTAACTTCAATGCCATTGACGATGGTCAGATCGCCCTCTTCCTCGAGGATCGCGGCCAGGCCGTCGATATCGGTGAAGTAGTGCTCAACGCTCATCAGCTCATGCTTATTATCGTTGCTGTAGTGCTTGACAGTCAGAGCGATCATCGTATCGCCGTCAAAGTCACTCTTGACTCGATCGGCGCTGCCCTTAACCGTGAAGACCAGCTCGCCGAAGTCAGCCAGACGATCCTTCTTGCACTCCCAGTTGCCGTTGTTCGCGGGATCGACAAAAGTAGTGTCATCGAAGTCGAAGCCATCGCCATTCTCGCAGAGGATGCCCAGCGTGTAGATATCCTTATCGCCGTCATAGTTATACGCATACAGCGCGTCTTCCTTCAGCGCAGCCTTAGCCTGGGCCTCGGTGGCGAAGGTCAGATCCACATCGTCAACGCCGCCGTCAGAGAACATGACGCGGACGCTGCGATTATAGACCGTGACGGTAGCACCGGCAGAATTCTCGACCTGAGCCGTGGTAACGACAGGCTGACCATACTCATCCAGCGCATCCACGATGAAGAAGTAATCATTAGTAGCGCCGTAGGTCTGAGTCCGGAAGTCCAGCAGACCGCCGATGATGGTGGAATTACCCTTTGCATCCTCGGGGCTGTAGAACAGCTCAGCATAGACATTCTTATAGGTCTTATCTTCGATCTCATCGATGGTCTTCACCTCGACGATGACCTTGGAGCCGGACTTGGTGATGACGAAGAACTTCGCAGCCGCGTCAAACTTGTTGGCGGGCTTAGAGTTGAAGGCGAAGGAATCCTTCTTGCCGTTCAGAGTGCCCTTGCCATACTCGAAACCGCCGATCAGATCCTCATTCGTGCTCAGCGCTTCGCAAACCTTAGCAACAGTCCCCATAGAATTCAGTCTGGTCATGTAAGTGCCATCTTCATCCGTGGAAACGGCAAACAGCTTATACTGATTGTCAGCATTATTTGCGGGCAGAGCCTTGCCAGCAAACTCTTCCTCGAGCAGCTCGGGAGTGATGTTGTAGTAAGCAACGCCATCAACATTGCGGTTGGGGCGGATGCTGCTGTTCATCTTGAAGTTCTCAACAAAGACGCCCAGCTGATTGTAGATATCCTCGATATCAGTGTAAGCAAAGGTGTACTTGCCGACATAAACAGCCAGACCCTCGTCATAAACAACATTGGTCTTCTTGTTCTTCAGAGCCGCCATATCGGTGTTGGTGGTAAAGCCCTTGGAAGCCAGCAGATACTCGACATCGCCGATGGTGTAGACGGGAGTCTTGATGCCGGTCTTCTTGGTGTACTTCACTTCGGTAGCAACGGGCAGGACTTCCAGATCATAGTTGCCGTTGTCCTGATTCCAGGTGCGCTTGACATAATTGCCAGCGACCAGCTCTTCGTCGCAGTCAACAGCGCCGCCCAGCCACAGCTTGCCAGAGCTCTTGCCGTTGGTGTAGCCCAGGATGACATAGTCGCCGGACTTGTCGGTAGCAGCCTTCTTGACATAAGCATAGTCGGAGTAGACCAGGATGATATAATCGATCTCGCCGTCGCCGTTGCGGTCGATGGCTCTGACCAGATCATTGCACTGGGCATCCAGCTTGTCAGTCAGGTTTTTCTCAGTGAAAGCGGTATTGGCCTTGGCCTTCTCCGCAGCATCGCCATTGCCAAGAGCGTTGATCTTGGTGTCAGCGAAGGAAGCAGTCATGTCGCCGATGGTGAACATACGGGTGCTGCTGCCCTTGTTGTACTCGAACTTGTAGGTGATCTCAGCAACAGTAGCGTCGGCAACCACGGAGGTCACGGGACGGACGGACAGAGCCTTGTCGCCGCGAGCGATGACGCGGTACTTCTGGCCCAGATCCATGTAGCCCAGACCGGTGCTCTTGAACTCGTTGCCATCAGAGAACAGCACATAGTTCTTAGAAGCATAGTGATTCGTGGTGTTCGCGATAGTATCAATGTACGCAGTGGGAGTAGCGTAAGCATAGACCTCGTTGTCGTACAGCTTGTAATACTTATAGCCGAACTTGATGAACTTGTTGGTGCCAGCAACAGCGCCGGAACCGAAGATGCCGTTGTAGCCGGAGGGCAAGACGGTATCAAAGGTGTAAGCATCCAGCAGAGCGTTGGCGAACATGACGGCGACCCACTGACGGGGAGCAGCGCCGTTGATGTCGGCCTTGTAGCCGCTCAGCAGGCCAACGATGGAAGCATCGCTCAGGACGTTCTTAGCCCAGTTGGCGCCCACATACTGACGGTCAGCGGAATTGTAGCCGATGGCGGTCAGCAGCATCTTGGCCGCTTCAGCGGTCTTGACGGGGTTGGTGGGATAGAACTTGCCTTCGCTGCCGTTGACCAGGCCCAGAGCGGCCAGGTAGTTGATGTAGCCGGCATACCAGGCGGTAGCGGGGACATCAGTGAACAGATTCGCAACAGCGTAGGTGGCAGCCTTGTCGTCGTTGCCCTTGTTCAGGATGACATAGATCATCTTGGCAACTTCGGCACGGGTGATGGTGGCGTTGGGGTTGAAGTTACCCTTCTCGTCACCGGTCATGATGTCGAGCGCATACAGCAGCTCAACAGACTCCGCGGCGTCCTTATCGATGGCAGCGGCATCCTTATAGGAGTCCGTAGTATAGCCAGCGAAAACAGACACGGAGAGGATCATGGCCAGAGCCAGGCTCAGCGCGAGGATCTTTTTGAGAGTGCTCATGGTTTGATTTCCTCCTAATAATTTTTTGGACTTCTTCCGCGGGCGCTTTCTTCGTCCGGCGCTACTTTCCGGCTTGGGAAAAAGCCTGCTTCCGTTATCCTGCGTCTATCTTATCCGCCCGGCGGAAAAAAGTCAACGGTTTTGGCCCGGATGTAACAGAAGTGTAATATTGCGCAAAAAATGCCCTCTGCTTTCCGCAAAAGGCAATTTCTGGCTTATTTTTTCTTTTTTCCGTATTTGCGGCGGTTTGCCTGCCGCTGCTGGACGCGCTTTTCCAGCCGTTTGGAATATTCCTCCCGGGTGGGGACCTTCTTTTCCTCCAAAAGCGCCAGCGCCTGGGGCAGCTGCTCCCGGGTGAGCTGGACGATGGCCTCCTTGGTCACGCGGGAGAGCCGCAGCACGGGGGCGTCGCTGTCCGCCCGCTCCACCAGATAATATTCCGCCCGGTCATAGGGCATAAAGCGCCCGCCGTAAAAGACGCCGTCCTTGGAGAGGGCCGTCCCGGAGAGCAAAAACGACGCGCACACGCCGCCGATGGCCAGCAGCACGGGCCAGCGGTTTTGAATATCTTCCATGCGCCAGAGGGCCAGCGCCAGCAGCGCCAGAATGATCAGCGTTACGGCCTTTTTGTTGATGCTCTTCCCGCGGACGACGGCGGTCCGCTGCATCCGCAGCATGAGAATGATCTGATAGATCAGGACGCAGACGCAGATCGCGCCTAAAACATAATCGAAAGTGGTCATTGCTGTTCCTCCTGCAGCTCGTCCAGATTCAGCGCAAAGGCCGGCGCGAACTGTTCCATATAAAGATCCGCCTCCGGAAGCTCCAGCGCCCGGATGGCCTTGCGGGTCTGCTCCGCCGCCCGGCGGAATTCGTCGTTGCCGCTGCGCAGCTCCTCCACGCATTTGATATAAGCGCTGATCTTGTCTGCGGCCTTGATGTAGCGGTAGGTTTCGGGATCCTGCTCCTCCATGGTCATCAAAAGCCGGTAATGGGGGCGCAGGCTTTCCGGAAGCATCCGGAGAAGACTGTCTGCCGCGGCGTGCTCGATGGATTTATAGGCGGAGCAGATCTCCGGGTTATTGTATTTGACGGGGGTGGGCAGGTCGCCGGTGATGATCTCCGGCGCATCGTGAAAGAGCGCCGCCGCCGCGACCTTGCCGGGATCTACCTGGCGGCCAAAGTGCTCCCGGCCGATGAGGGCCAGCGCGTGGGCCGTGACCGCCGTGTCGAAGCTGTGCTCCGCGAGATTTTCCTGAATGCTGTTGCGCATGAGGCCCCAGCGGGCGATGTTCCGCATCCGGGTCATCATGGCAAAAAAGCCGTTTTTCCGCATGATCTCCGTCCTTTCAGAGGGCCCGCCAGTATTCCGGCTTGAGCTCCGTGTGGCCCTGAAGCGCCTGTTCCAGCTGCCGCAGCATAAGCTCCCGGTCCTGATTCAGCGTGCCTCGCAGGTTCAGATAATTGGAGGCGTGGTTCATCCGGAAGACGCAGCCCGGCGCATCCAGATGTCCCAGCAGCAGCGCCGTCTCCTCCAATACCCGGCGGCTGTCCAGCAGCCGGAAGCTGCCCTGCTCCACCCAGTCGTAGAGCGGCGTCCCCGGCTCCACCATCAGCGTCAGCAGGCCGATATAGTCCGGGCGCATGGCGCTGAAGGCCGCGGCGGTGTCCAGCGCGTGCTCCTTCCAAAGCTCCTGCCCGCCCAGACCGGAGATCGCCGTCACCGAAAGAGCCATACCCGCCTGACGGACCTTTTGTCCCGCCGCCACGATCTCCGCCGCAGTGTGGCCCTTGCGCATCTGCCGCAGGACGGCGTCGCAGCCGGATTCCAGGCCCATATAGACCATGGTGAGGTTTTTGTCCCGCAGGCGCTTGAGCTCCTCCGGCGTGCGCTTCTGGATGCTGCCCGGAGAAGCATAGCAGGTGACCCGCTCACACTCGGGGAACAGCGACGCGATCTCGTCCAGAATGCGCTCCAGCTCCTCCGCCGGGCGGATCAGCGCATCACCGTCCGCCAAAAAGATCCTTCCCACCCGGGAATATTGCCGCCGCGCCATTTGAAAATCCTCCAGGATCTCCTCCATGGGCCGCAGGGCAAACCGTTTTTCCTTATACATGCTGCAAAAGGCGCAGGTGTTGTGGCTGCAGCCATAGGTCACCTGCACGATCAGGCTCCGGGCCTCGGAGGGCGGCCGGTAAACGCTTCCGCGATATCTCATGCTTTCTCCTTCTCCACCGTTTCCGGCAGTGTATACCTGTATTTCCGCATTATAGCCGGGCGTCCGTAGACCACCGCCGGCTTTTGAACGCAAAGCCGGAAGCCGCAGCGCTCCAGCACGCTGCAGGACGCGTCGTTCGACGCCTCGCAGATCCCAAATGCCTCCCGCAGGCCCAGCGCCTGCAGCATGGCCGGCAAAAAGGCCGCCAGCGCTTCCGCGGCATAGCTCCGCCCCCGGTAAGGCGCGCCGATATGATAGCCCGCCTCCCATGCCCCGGCCGGCTCCTCCAGGGGAGAAAGCTCCACATGGCCCACAAGCGTCCCGTCTTTTTGCAGGACGGCCAGCACCTGCGCGCCGCCGCCTGTTCTGCGGTATTGCAGCAGCCTGCGGATCGCTGCTTCCGCTTCCTCCGGCGTTTCAAAGACCTCATCCGGCAGAAAGCGGCGGTTTTCCGGATCCTGTGACAGGGCGCAAAGCGCCGCCGCCATGGCAGGCTCCCATTCGGCAAGCACCAGCCGCGCAGTCTCCAAGCGCATCGCCGCTCCCCCCTTTTCTTTTCGGCCGCTCTGTGCTATGATAAAAGCATCTTATAGTATAGCAGAATTTTTCGCCGGTGAACAGGGTCAAATTTGAAACTTTCTCCGGCGGCTCAAAAAAACGGAGGTATTGTATGGAACTTCGACACGCCGCCCCTGCCGATGCAGAGGCCGCCGCCCGGCTGGAGGCCGCCTGTTTTCCCGCAGCGGAAGCCGCTTCTCTGGCTTCCATCCGCGCCCGCATCGCCGCCTTTCCCGATCATTTCTGGCTGCTGTTTGACGGCGGGCAGCTGGTGAGCATGGTCAACGGCATGGTCACCGACCTGCCCGATCTTACCGACGAAATGTATGACAACGCCGGCCTTCATCAGGAAGCCGGCGCCTGGCAGATGATCTTCAGCGTGGCCACAGACCCGGCGCACCAGAAGCAGGGCCTCGCGGAGCAGGTGCTGCGGCAGGTGATCGCCGACGCCCGCGCTCAGAGCCGGAAGGGCCTTGTGCTCACCTGCAAGGACCGGCTGGTGCATTATTATGCCAAGCTGGGCTTCGTCAGCGAGGGCCTGTCCCGCTCTGACCACGGCGGCGCCGTCTGGTATCAGATGCGGCTGACCTTCTGAGCAAAAAGCAAAAACCCGGCTCCCGCCGTCTGCGGGAGCCGGGTATTTTTTTTGATCATTCCACCGGGCCGAAGGTACAGGTCTCGGCGTTCATCTGGAACATCCGGCCCATGGGCAGCGACATGCTGATGCTGCCGTGGCCGCATTCCAGACCGGCGATGGTGGGCTTTCCGGCGGGAACGATCAGCTCGGCAAAGACCTGATTCAGGTCCAGACCGGTCTTGGGCTCTTCCTCCTCGCAGCGGGTGAAGGAGCCCAGCAGGATGCCTGCGGCGTCTGCCAGCTTGCCGCTGTTGCGCAGATGGGTGAGCATCCCGTCCACCTTATAGGGCGGCTCGCCCACTTCTTCGATAAAGAGGATCTTGCCCTTGGTATCCAGCTCATAGGGCGTGCCGATGGAGGCCGTGATCAGCGACAGATTGCCGCCGCACAGACGGCCCTGGGCCTTGCCCGGGTTCAGGCTCCGGAGAGAATAGCCCTCCGGGTCTTTATATTCGATCTCCTCCCCGAAGAGCATGGCCTTCACATAGGAAAGGCTGTAATCATCCAGCCCCTTGCTCCATGCGCCCACCATGGGCATATGATAGGCCTCCTGATTGCAGATCTGGTTCAGAGCGGCGATCATGGCGGTCACATCGCTGTAGCCGCCGAAGAATTTGGGGTGCTTTTTGATGGTTTTCCAGTCCAGCAGGGGCAGGATCCGGTGGAAGCCGTAGCCGCCCCGGGTGGTGACGATGCCCTGAATGCTGTCATCGGCAAAGGCGGCGTTCAGGTCCGCGGCGCGGACGGCGTCCGTGCCGGAAAGATAGCCGTGCTTTGCCATGGCGCTGGGATAAAACACCGGCTCCAGCCCCATGGCGCGGACGGCGGAAGCCAGCTCCTCCTGCGAAAGGGAGGTGGGGCTGGAGCCGCAGAGCACCGCCAGACGGTCGCCGGGCTTGAGAGATTTCGGACGGATCATAATTTCTCCTTTATGACAGGTGGGGAGCCTCTTCAGGCTCCCCACCCATGGATCAAATCAGCTTATTTGTTGGCGATGGCCTTCTTGAACTCTTCGATCAGCAGCGGAGTGACCTTGAACAGGTCGCCCACGATGCCGTAATCGGCGATCTCAAAGATGGGAGCGCTGTCGTTCTTGTTGACGGCGATGATGCACTCGGAATCGGACATACCGGCCTTGTGCTGGATGGCGCCGGAGATGCCCAGCGCGATGTAGATCTTGGGACGGACGGTCTTACCGGTCTGACCGACCTGATGGTCGGCAGTCATCCAGCCGGCATCCACGCAGGCACGGGAGGAGCCCACAACACCGTGCAGCACTTCGGCCAGCTCTTCCGCCAGCTTCTTGCCGCCTTCCACATCCTTGGAAATGCCGCGGCCCACAGAGACGATGACCTCGGCGCCGGTCAGATCCACCAGCTTGCGGGATTCCTTGACCACTTCCAGGACCTTGGTCTTCAGATCAGCCTCTTCCAGCTTGACCTCGGGCTTGGTCAGGACAAACTTGCGGTTGGCATCGAACGCGGCCTTCTTCATAACGCCGGGACGGACGGTGGCCATGCAGGGACGGAAGCGGGGGCAGATAATGGAAGCCATCAAATGGCCGCCGAACGCGGGACGGGTCATCTTCAGGTCGCGGGAAACATCGTGGGGCTGGCCCAGCACCAGCGCGCTCTTGGTCGCGGCGATCTTCTCATCGGTGAGGGTGGAAGCCTCGTGCAGGAAAGCCTGATAAATGCCCAGATCCACATCCAGATGGGTGCAGTCGGCGCACAGACCGGTGTGCAGGCGGGCGGCGCAGCGGGGCGCCAGATCGCGGCCGATGTTGGTGGCGCCCACCAGCAGAGCCTCGGGCTTGCGCTCCACGACCATGTCGCAGATGACCTTGGTGTAAGCGTCGGTGGTATAATCCTTCAGCAGGGGATGCTCGCAGACGATGATCTCGTCGGCGCCGTAGCCGGCCAGCTCAGCGGCCAGGCCCTCGACCTTATCGCCCAGCAGCAGGCCGCACAGCTTCACGCCCAGCTCGTCGGCCAGCTTGCGGCCTTCCGAGATCAGCTCGAAGTCGGTGGGCATCAGCTTGCCCTGACGCTGCTCACAAAATACCCAAACATCCTCGAAGTCTTCCAAGACGGTATTCTTAAACTCAACCATTCCTATAATCTCCTTTCAATCAGATGATGTGCTTGGCGACCAGAATGCCAGCCAGCTTCTCGCATGTAGCTCTGTCAGCGCCTTCCAGCATCATGCCAGCGCCCTTCTGCGGAGGCGTGAAGGAGGTCAGGATGTTGGTGGGGGAGCCCTTCAGACCGATGCTGTCCAGCTCGATCAGGGGGTTATCCTTCAGCTTGGGGAAGTCAAAGATGGCCATGGGCTTGTCATAAGCTTCCACGATACCATTGACGCTCATGTAACGGGGCGTGTTCAGCTCCTTGATGCAGGTGATCAGGCAGGGAGTCTGGACCTGAACGGTCATATAGCCGTCCTCCAGCATACGCTTGACGGTCAGGGTCTTGCCCTCCAGCTTGATGTCGGCGGCATAGGAGATCTGGGGCAGGCCCAGCTTCTCGGCGATCTGGGGACCGACCTGCGCAGTATCGCCGTCGATGGCCTGACGGCCGCAGAAGATGATATCATCCTCCTCGATGCCCAGCTCGTCGATGGCGGCGGCCAGGATCTGGGAGGTGGCGAAGGTATCGGAGCCGCCGAACTCACGGCCGGACACCAGAACGGCGTCGTCGCAGCCCATGGCGATCAGCTCACGCAGCATGCCCTCTGCGGGCGGGGGACCCATGGAGACCACGGTGACCTTGCAGCCGGTCTGCTCTTTCAGCTTCAGAGCGGCTTCCACGGCGTTTTTATCGTCGGGGTTAGTGATGGCCTGCATGGACGCGCGGTTCAGCGTACCATCGGGATTCACGGCAACCTTACCGGAGGTATCCGGGACCTGCTTGACACAAACAATGATTTTCATAGTTACCTTACCTCCTGCTTATTTCACACCAAGGTTGCTGGCGATGACCATTCTCTGGACCTCGGAAGTACCTTCGTAGATTTCGGTGATCTTCGCGTCGCGCATCATACGCTCCACGGGATATTCACGGGTGTAGCCGTAGCCGCCGAACAGCTGAACGGCGCGGCGGGTCACATCGGAAGCGGCCTCCGCGGCAAACAGCTTGGCCATGGCGGCGTCCATGCTGTAGGAGACCTTGGGGTTCTTGGCGTGCTCGGCCTTCTTGCAGGCAGCGGCATAGACCAGATACTGGGCAGCCTGCATTCTGCAGTGCATATCGGCCAGCTGGAACTGGGTGTTCTGGAACTGGCTCAGGCGCTTGCCGAACTGGACGCGCTCCTTGGTATACTTGATGGCTTCCTCCACGGCGCCCTCGCCCAGGCCCAGAGCCTGAGAGGCGATGCCGATACGGCCGCCGTCCAGCGTCTTCATGGCGATCTTGAAGCCCTCGCCTTCCTTGCCCAGCAGGTTCTCCTTGGGAACGATGCAGTCTTCAAAGATCAGGTCGCAGGTAGAGGAACCGCGGATACCCATCTTCTTTTCATGTTTGCCCTGAGAGAAGCCGGGGAAGCTCTTCTCCACGATGAAAGCGGAGATACCGTGGTTGCCGGCCTTCTTGTCGGTCATGGCGAAGACGACGAAGGTGTCGGCCACATTACCGTTGGTGATGAAGCACTTGGAGCCGTTCAGCACATAGTGATCGCCCTCCAGCACGGCGGTGGTCTGCTGGCCGGAAGCGTCGGTACCGGCGTTGGGCTCGGTCAGACCGAAGGCGCCGATCTTGCGGCCGGAGCACAGGTCGGGCAGATACTTCTGCTTCTGCTCCTCAGTGCCGTTTTCATAGATGGGGGCGCAGCACAGAGAGGTATGGGCGGAAAGGATGACCGCGGTGGTGCCGCAGACCTTTGCCAGCTCTTCCACTGCCATAGCGTAAGCCAGGGTGTCCGCGCCGGCGCCGCCGTACTCCTTGGGGAAGTAGATGCCCATCATGCCCAGCTTGGCCATCTTCTCGACGGTTTCCATGGGGAAGCGTTCTTCCTCGTCGATCTCCTCAGCCAGGGGCTTGACTTCGGTTTCCGCAAACTCACGGTACATTTTGCGGAGCATCTCATGCTGCTTGCTCAGAACAAAATCCATAAATTACCCTCCTTGCGCTTTCGCGCAATATTTATTTCTTACTTATTGTAATCGTAAAAGCCCTTGCCGGTCTTCTTTCCCAGCAGGCCGCCGCGCACCATCTTGCGGAGCAGCAGAGCGGGACGGTACTTGTCGTCGCCGGTCTCCCGGTGCAGGGTCTCCATGATGGCCAGGCACACATCCAGACCGATAAAATCGCCCAGCGCCAGCGGGCCCATGGGGTGATTGGCGCCCAGCTGCATGGCCTTGTCGATATCCTCTGCGGAAGCCACGCCGGTCTCCACCAGGCCGATGGCCTCGTTGATCATGGGGATCAGGATCTTATTGACCACGAAGCCGGGGGCTTCGGCCACTTCGATGGGATCCTTGCCGATGTCCTTCGCCAGCTGATAGACAAAGTCAAAGGTCTCCTGCGTGGTATTGGCCCCGCGGATGACCTCCACCAGCTTCATGCTGGGGACGGGATTGAAGAAGTGCATTCCGATGACCGGATGCTTCAGGCCGTTGCCCATCTCGGTGACGGACAGCGAGGAGGTGTTGGAGGCAAAAACAGCCTCAGGCTTGCACAGCGCATCCAGCTCGGTGAGCAGGGCGCGCTTGGTCTCCATTTCCTCCTTGACGCATTCGATGATCAGGTCTGCATCGGCCGCAGCAGCTTTTTCCTCCACCAAAACGCGGCTCAGCAGATCCTCCTTGGCTTCCTCGGTCATCTTGCCCTTGGCCACGCGCTTGGCCAGAGAAGCAGCCAGCTTATCCTTATGCCGCTGGGCAGACGCCAGACTGCTGGCATACATCAGCGCAATGTGACCGTTGGCTGCAAAGACTTGGGCGATACCGCTGCCCATGGTGCCGGCTCCGAAAATCGCTACCTTCATGTTATGATCCTCCTGTTTTATAATTTGAGTGGTGAACCCGTGTTCTGTCGTTATCGGTTACAATAAGGCTCGTGCTTCCGTTTTTCCAGAAAGGCATGCATGCCCTCCTGCTGGTCTGCGGTCTCAAAGCAGCTGCCGAACAGTGCTTCTTCGATCTCCACCGCCCGGTCCATATCCGTCTGCAGGCCTTCATTGATGGCCTTTTTGCAGGCGCGGACGGCGATGGGCGCGTTTTTCGCGATGGTCTGGGCCAGCTTTTCTGCGGCGGGCATCAGCTCCTCCACCGGATACACGGCGTTGACCAGGCCGCAGCGCAGTGCCTCCTCCGCCTTGATGTTGCGGGCGGAATAGATCAGCTGCTTCGCCATGCCGGGGCCGATGAGCCGGGCCAGCCGCTGCGTGCCGCCAAAGCCGGGGGTGATGCCCAGGCCGGTCTCCGGCTGACCGAAGACCGCGGTATCGGAGCAGATCCGGATGTCGCAGCTCATGGCCAGCTCACAGCCGCCGCCCAGCGCAAAGCCGCAGACGGCGGCGATGGTGGGGATGGACAGCGTCTCCAGCTTGCGGAACACATCGTTGCCCAGCCTGCCGAAGGCCTGACCCTCCGCTTTGGTGAGGGCGCTCATCTGCGCGATGTCTGCGCCGGCCACAAAGGCCTTTTCTCCGCCGCCGCGGACCACGACGCAGCGGACCGTCTCCAGATCGATCTGGTCCAGCGTCTGATCCAGCTCACGGATCACCTGATCGTTCAGGGCATTCAGGGCACGGGGCC
>JABLTK010011137.1_pt1 | contig 13546 bp, 17 predicted proteins | sample 7160131 | NCBI WGS metagenome assembly JABLTK01 (sample SAMN14651221, study PRJNA627086) | human gut metagenome | isolation source: feces | host: Homo sapiens
AATGAGCATCATTTAAAGATGTATGATGATAAAAAGAAAACGGGTTATCGTACATTGGTGATGAGAAAATGGATTATTATTATTTAGATGTCATATTAATATTAAGTATTATATTATTACCCTTATATGCTAATATAAAAATAAATATGACATACAGCAAATATTCAAAAAAACAAAATAGTAGAAACCTTACAGGTAAAGAAATTGCAGAAAAAATACTAGAAATGAATGGACTTAGTAATGTAAAAGTTGGACAAATCGGAGGAAGCTTAACAGATCATTACGACCCTAGAAACAAAAGTATTAGCCTATCAAGTGATATTTATAACAAAACTTCAATATCAGCTTGTGCAGTAGCTGCACACGAAGTCGGACATGCAATACAAGATAAAGAAAAATATAGTATGCTAGTCTTTAGAACTAAAATTGTACCACTTGTTAATTTCACATCAAGATTATCAACAATATTTGTATTTTTAGGTTTCTTTCTAGAATTTATGAATCTAATAACAATCGGAGCAATATTATTATCAGTCGGTTTATTCTTCCAATTAATTACTTTACCAGTTGAATTTGATGCTTCAAGAAGAGCAAAAGAAGAATTACAAAAATGTGGATTAATTGAAAAAGAAGATACAAAAGGTGCTAATAAAGTACTAAAAGCAGCAGCATTTACATATGTAGCCGGTTTCCTTGCTTCTGCACTACAAATAGTAAGGTTACTTCTAATAAGTAGAGATAGAGACTAAAAAGTCTCTTTTTTAATGAAAAAAAATAGTTTCAAATGAAACTATTTTGTATATGGTAATAAAGCCATATATCTTGCAATCTTAATTTGATTAGCAATATGTCTTTGATGTTTAGCACAAGCACCAGTCATTCTTCTAGGTAAGATTTTTCCTTTTTCATTAATATATTTAGAAACAATCATTACATCTTTATAATCAACTGATTTTCCAGCGCACATTTGACATATTTTCTTTCTTCTATAAAACTCTGCCATTTTTTCCTCCTTAAATTAATAAGTTAATCATTATAGAAATGGTAAATCATCATCACTTAATGATACATCCTTATCATAATTTTCATATGGATCTGACTTAGAAATGTCATACTCTGGCATTACATCAATTGGAGCTTCCGCTGGAGCATCCATATATGTAGTATCTGTACTAACAGTAGGAGTAGAACCATCATTCTTTCCTCCAACAAATTCAGCATTTTCAACTACTACTTCTGTTACATATCTCTTACTTCCATCTTGTGCATCATAACTTCTAGTTTGTACTCTACCTTCTACACATATTAAACTTCCTTTTTTAAAGAATTTTGATACAAATGTAGCAGTATTTCTAAAAGCAACACAAGGTAAAAAGTCTGCATCATAATTTCCATCTTTATTTTTAAAATTACGATTAACAGCAACAGTAAAACTTGCAGTAGAAAATCCAGCAGTTGTACTTCTAAGTTCAGGATCTTTTGTTAATCTTCCAACTAAAACAATCTTATTCATTAACTACTCCTCTTCTCTTATGACAATATGTCTTAAGATGTTTTCATCAATTTTAGCTTTTCTATCAAATTCTCTAACAGCAGCTACACTAGCTTCAACATTAAATACATAATAGTTTCCTCTTAATTGTTTCTTAATAGGATAAGCTAACTTCTTTTGACCCATATCTTTAGAATTAACAATCTTTGCTTTCATATCAGTTAATACTTTTTCAAAAGTTTTAACAACTTCTTTTTGAGTTTTTTCATCAATATCAGTCTTAACGATAAACATTATTTCATATTTATTCATTACTACACCTCCTTTTGGTCTCACGGCTTCACTTAAAAATGAAGCAAGGAACTTTTTTCGTTCGAGTGTATTATAGCATACAACTACGAAACTTACAACAAAATTAATTAATTTTACAAAAAAAGTATGCAAAAGCATACTTATTGATTATTACATCTTTTCTGGAACACCTATAGCTAATATATTAAGTAATTTATAACCAACATTATACATAATATTAAGAAGCCCAATATAACTTTCTTTCTTTAACTCATCAGTTTCATTAAGAACAGATCTTTCACCATAGAATTTATTAAATAAACTACATAAATCAAATAAATACTCACATACATAACTAAGAGTTTTTTCATTATATGCTTTATTTAACATCTTAGATATCTCTAATAGTTTAATATAAATACTTTTTTCTGTTTCACTATATACAGAATGAATTGAATATTTATTCATATTTGCCTTGTTTAATATAGATTTAATTCTAACCATAGTATATAAAACATATGGACCAGTTTTACCTTCAAATGAAGTTATTTTGTCAATATCAAATATAAAATCTGTTGTTCTATAAGGTAATAAATCAGCAAACTTAATAGTTGCAACTGTAAGTATATCAGCAATTTTATCTTTCTCACTTTCATCATACTTATCAAGTTTAGATATCAATTTAGTTTTAACATCATTAATTAATCCGTTTAATGATGCAACACCACCATCTCTTGTTTTAAATGGTTTACCATCACTACCATTCATAGTTCCAAACCAATAATGTGATAGTTTAACATCATCTCTAACTAAATGAGATTTATAAGCTGCTCTAAAAACTTGTTCAAAATACAATGATTGTCTTGCATCAACAACATACCAGATTTCATCTGGATTATATAATTTAACCCTAGCATATATAGTAGCTAGATCACGAGTTGCATATATAGTAGCTCCATCATTTTTAATTACAATTAGTGGTGGTACTTCTAGCTTATCATCATCCTTTTTAACATCAATAACCTTAGCTCCTTCACTTTCATACATATATGGTTCTAAAACCTTAAGAGTATCAGGAACATATTTTAAAGAACTAAGTTCACCTTCCCATAAATCAAAATTACAATTTAAATAATCATAAGATTTCTTAATTGATTTTTTAGATACTTCAACAATATCCTTCCACATTGAAAAGTATGGCTCCACCTCTTTATCAACAAGAGCAGTGATTTTTCTTACTTCTTCCATTCTTTCAGGATTTTCTTTTGCATCATTACTAGCTGCAGGATAATATTCACCAAGTTCTTCTTCTGTAATTTCAAGCTTAGGATATTTTCCTTTATAATTAAGATCAAAATAACACAAATCAGGTTTTCTCTTTTTAATTTCAGTTATTAACATACCAGACTGTCTTCCAATATCTCCTAAATGAACATCTCCTATAGTTTTCATTCCTAATGTTTCAGCAAGCCTTTTTAAAGACTCACCAATATTAGCAGGTCTCATATGTCCAACATGTAATGCCTTAGCAGCATTAGCTCCACCATAATCAACCATAATAGTCTTTTTTTCTAATTTATCAATTAAATTGTCAAAATTATCAATTGAACTATTTATTCTATCAAGTAAATATTTTTCATTAATAGTCACATTAATAAATCCAGGTCCAGCTATATTAACATTTAAAAATCTGTCATCAAATCTACTAACTATTTGATCAGCAATTTCCCTTGGATTTTTTCCATATCTTTTAGCTAAAGACATACAAACATTAATTTGAAACTCACCAAGGTCGCGTCTTGAAGAGGACTCCAAACTAACATTTTCAATATCATATCCACATTCAGCAATAACATCATGTATATACTTCTCTGTTTCTTTTAAAAAACTCATAACATCCTCTCCTTCTTAAATATGATTATAACATTATTAACATTTTTTTCAAAGCATTATATACTTTTAAATACAAAAATACTATAATATATAATAGGAGACAATATGAAAAATGTATTATATGCACAACTTATAGGCGCAGCAGCAATGCTTACAATAACTCTTTCTGTGCAATGTAGAAAGAAAAAACATATGATGATGGTTCAATCAGCCGCACACATGTTATATGCATTTCAATATGCATTATTAGGTGCATTCTCTGCAGCATTTATGGATGCAATCGCAGTACTAAGAAATATGCTCTTCTACAAATACGATAAAAATAAAAAGCAAGTCCCATTATATTTAACAATAACTGTTCTATTTGTAACAGGTTTAATCGGCTATTTAAATTATACAAATCCATTATCACTATTGCCAGTTATAATAGCAATGCTCTACACAATAGGTGCCTCATTCAAAGATCCTAAAGTATATAAATATGTTTTCGGATTTTGTGCAATAGCATGGTTATTCTATAATTTAAAATTTAAAGCATATGTATGTATCATCGGAAACATAATGGAAATAACTTCAACAACAATAGCTTTAATTAGAGATACTAAAAATTCAAAAAAGAAAAAAAGAAAAAAGAGTTCATCAAAATAATGAACCTTTTTATTTAGTTAACCTAGGACAAAAAGAATTTTTAATATTATCTTTATAATTTGATAAAACAATCTTAGTTACTTCATTTACCTTATTAACATCAATATTTAAAAAATTAGATATTACATCATCACTAAAAAATTGATTGTTTATAAAACCAAATTTCAAAATAACGATAATTAATTCATCAGAAGAAAATTCATCAAATATATTTAACATTTCCTCTGATTTAGATAATTTTACTGCCTCTTCATAAATCTTAGAAGTAATTATACTTTTTTCTGATAAGCTCGAATTTTTTAATATTCTTTTTATTTTTCTAACAATACTATCATGATAATATTTTGTTTGTTCAGGTGTTAACTTACTCACATAATCAGAAGAACCATCTCCATATTTAAGAAATATTATTTTTTTATCGTAATCATTTAATTTAGAAACGGCTTTATCAACTTCTTCTTTTGAATACGATGAAAATGACTCATAAATAGATTTTTTCTCATTTTTCTTCTTTTTTTTAGATATACTCACTTTTTTATTACTAATATCTATATATCCTTTTTCACTTAAATTCTTTCCTAAATCACTTACTAATTTAGATATCTTTCTAGATAAATAAGTATGAGTAATTGAAAACATATCAGCAATCTCAAGTTGAGTATATCTTTCACTATCAAAAAATCCAAAATACATTGTTAATATTCTTTTATCATTATCAGGCAATTTCTCTATCTCAGATAATATAGAGTCTTTAAGTTCAAATATAATACCACATATTTTCTAAAAGTCAAATTAAATAAAAATAGTGTTCATTTTACAAAATTAAATAAATATGATATAATGTAGATGTATGGAGCATTATGCTAGTCAAACATACCACTAGAAGATGGGGCTAAAAATCCATCAATTGTGTAAAAATGATACTTTATATATTTTGCTTCTTTCGCCCAGATTGGGGTGGATATATAATTTTAGATTTAAGGAAAAGATGTAATGGCATATATCCGAATCCTTATATCAAATCGAAGAACACGAACACACATGTCGTGAGTGAATTATTGGGATAGTAATTGAAAAATAATTTGCAAAAGCGAATAAAAGTGATTTATGTTTGTTTGGGAAAACCTCTAGTATGCCTATATTATAAGGATTGAAGTGCGGACTAAGTGGTGATCGAGTGATCATTATGGCAACAAATGGTTAATTCTTTCAAAGAGAAATCGCCCTAGGGTAACCGAAGGTAAGAATTAGAGAAATTCGACTCGACCAAAGCCGTAAAATTAATTTATAATATTCCATACACAAAACCAAAGGGAGTTAAATGAAAAAAGATAATTGGATAATAAAGGCATTTTTAATGACTTTTTTTATAGCACTAATTTTCAGTAGTGCTTCAAATTTTATAATTGCAAAATACAATAATACAATATTACTTATATCATTATGCATTTTATTTATAGGTATAGGAATATTATTTGACATAATCGGAACAGCAGTATTAACTGCTAACGAATCTTCATTTCATGCTAAAAGTTCTAAAAAAATCAAAGGTTCAAAAGAAGCTGTAAAACTAATTAAAAATTCAAGTACAATTGCAAGTATATGTAATGATGTTATAGGAGATATATGTGGAATAGTCAGTGGTTCTGTTGGAGCTATGCTTGCTATTAATATATCAACAAAATTTAACATATCAGCAATAATTGTAACATTATTAACAAGTTCAATAATATCATCACTAACAGTTGGTGGTAAAGCAATTGGAAAAAAATACGCAATCAAAAAAAGTGATGCAATAATATTTATAGTAGCTAAATTATTAAATAAAATAAAAATAGAGAAATAACTTCTCTATTTTTTTAATTTAATCTTTCAGTAAATAAATTACCAATTGTTTCTAATACCTGAATATTATCAATATCAACTAAGGTAACATTACCATTTATATCTTTTTTACTTTCAACAATTATATAATTATTAGTTATACCTTCTTTTTCATTATCTACTTGAAGTCCCATAAGATAATTTTTACCTTCGTATGACATTTCATCTAATACATAATATTCAAGACCATTATCTAATGTTATTACTTTATCTATCATAATGTAGGTCCTCCCATTCCGCTAACCAGTTCACTAGCTGATATCCAAGCTTGATCTCTTCCTGCTTTATCCATTACAGAAACTGCAACTCTGCTTGGATCAATTCCATTTGCAGCACAGAACTCTTCAATTGATAAACCATTTGTATTTATAACTTGACCTATTGATCCATCTGGATTAACTGCAGCAAATCTACCAAAAATTGAATCTCCATTTACATATTGAGATAATAATGGTTTTGTTTCAATTCCCATAACAGCTCTATCAGAACTAATGTGACCAACACTTACATTGTAATCACCTACTTCACTACCTATTCTAATACCATCATATTGAGAAACTGGATCTACAGTTGGGGTTGGTTGAGACGGAGTGACTGTTGGTTCTGGATTAGTAATATTAGGTGCAGGTTCTGGATTTGGAGTTGGTTCTACTGCCGCTGGAGTTGCAGCATTATGAGCTTGAATCAAATTATGAACAGTACTTGCAACAGTAAGAGTTGTACCAGTAATAATTGCAGAATTAATCATCCAAGACATATCTCTTAATCCTTCTTCTGTCCTAAACTTATTCTTAACTCTATCAATTAAACCTTTCAATCCTGGTCGTGGTTCAACTACCGTATTTATTTTGCTTTGTAATCCGAGTTGATTTAACTCAGCTATTTCTTTTCTTCTTTTATTAATAAATTTATTAGCTATACCACCTGCAAGTGCCATAACACCTACACCAAGTGGCCCAGCTGTAAAGAATACAGCAGCACCAAGTCCGATACCTGCTGCTACATGTAATATTGTTTTCCATGTAACTTTTGGTTTATTAGATTTAACTTTAGGTTGTACTGGTTCTGGTTCCTCTGGGCCAGGTCCGTCAGGACCGATAGGTGGAACTGGTGGAACTGGATCTCCAATATTTATAGGCCCATCACCTGTTGTACCGCCTGGACCCTCTGGGCCACCATTTCCAGGTCCCTCTGGTCCAGGTCCGTCAGGACCACCCTTACCTGGTCCATCATGAGTTGGCTTAACAGGATCTTTCCCTTTAGTCATACCTTTTGGTATTCCACCATATTTAAGCTCTCTCATTCTTTGCATTATATGACTTTTTTCAACCATTAAATCATTTAAAGCTAATTCATTCTCTTCAATCCTTTTTCTAGCGTCCTCTTGTAATTTAGCTAATGATGCAGGAATTTCATGGCCTTCTGCCATTTGTACACTAGCTATATTAGTATCTTTTTCAATAGCTTTTTCTAATTCTTTAATTTGCCTTGATACTTCTATTCTTCTCTTACCTAGTTCAAAATATTCAGCTTCTTTCTTTTCAATAATAACATTAAATTTATTAGCATTTTCATATGCTATATCAGTTATTTTATCAATTCTAGCTTTTTGTTCACTACTAAGTTCATTATCATTTTCAATTTGAAAAGCCTCATTCTTAACATTATCAAAAATTTCAAATCTTTTTCTAAGTTCTTCAAGACCATAATATTCAACATCAAGTTCTGCTAATTCTTCTAATTCAATAGTTTCTTGTAAAACTTGTTCTAATCTATCCATTCTAACATTCATTACTAATCACCTTGTTTCTTTGAATTATTAATAGTTTCTATTTTTTTATTCATATTATCACTAAACACTTTTAAAACCACATCAAGCACTTCTTTATTCTTCTCTTCTACAAAACCAGTACCAACATCCTTAAATACAACAAATGTATCTGTTGGCTCTTCTCCATTTAGTTTATTTGTGAAAAAATAAGTGTAACCATTACATTCAGTCTTATCAATAGTAATGTAATCATTACCCGCTAATTCAAAAATATCATTTAACTTAACACTATAATTCATATTGACTACTCCTTATTCTATAAAAATAATAACACATAATAAAAAATTAAGCAAATAAAAAAGTAAACATTTCTGTTTACTTATCTATTACTTCTATATCTTTCTTTTTCATCAAGAATTTTCTTTCTAAGTCTAATTGCATCAGGAGTAACCTCAACAAGTTCATCACTTTCTATAAATTCAAGAGCTTCTTCTAATGTAAATGTTTTAGATTTAGGTAATGTTATTGCTTCATCACTACCAGATGATCTTGTATTAGAAAATTCTTTATTCTTACATGGATTTACATTTAAATCATTTTCTCTATTGTGAATACCAATAATCATACCAGCATAAACATCAGTAGATGGTTCTATTAACATAGTACCTCTATCAAGTAAATTATAAAGAGCATATCCAAATGACTTTCCACTTTCCATAGAAACAAGAACTCCATTTTTCCTTCTAGCAATTTCACCAGCATAAGGTTTATATGAATCGAAACTTCTAACCATAATTCCTTCACCTTTTGTATTAGTTATGAAATTACTTCTATATCCAATTAAACCTCTTGTTGGAACTAAAAATTCAAGTCTAACATAATTATCTTCTGCAGGTTCCATTAATTCCATATTACCTTTTCTTTCACTTAAATCACTTATTATAGTTCCAGAATAATCATTAGGTACATTAATAACAACTCTTTCAAATGGTTCACACTTAACACCATCTATTTCATGAAAAATAACTTCAGGTTTAGAAACACTAAGTTCATAACCTTCTCTTCTCATATTTTCAATCAATATAGATAAATGTAATTCACCACGACCAGATACTTTAAATCCTTCATTTGAAGGTAATTCTTCAACTTCAAGACCAACATTTCTTTCAAGTTCTGCATGTAATCTATCTCTTAAATGTCTAGATGTTACAAATTTACCAACCTTACCAGCAAATGGACTACTATTAACTAAAAAGTTCATTGATAGAGTTGGTTTTTCTATTTCAATTTTTGGTAATGGATTAACATTATTAACATCACAAATTGTATCTCCTATTGATATTTCAGGACAACCAGCAACGGTAACTATATCACCAAAATATGCTTCTGTTACTTCTTTTCTCTTAATACCTTCATTAACAAACATCTTACTAATTCTTTCTTTTGTTAATGTTCCATCGTTCTTAGATATAGCAACAGTTTCACCAACCTTAATTTTACCCTTATTAATTCTACCTATACCAAGTCTTCCAATATAATCATCATAATCAAGTGAAGAAATTTGAAATTGAAGTGGATCATCAATATTTCCTTCAAATGGTTTAGTAGTTTCAATAATAGTATCAAGTAATGGAGTTATATCATTATTATCATCATTTTCTTCATATCTAGCAACTCCATCTTTTGCTATACCATATATAATCTTAAAATCTAATTGTTCATTAGTAGCACCTAGTTCACAGAATAAGTCAAAAGTCATATTAACAACTTCTTCTGCTCTAGCATCTTTTTTATCAATTTTATTGATAAAAAGAATTGGTCTAAGCCCATTTTGTAATGCTTCTTTTAATACAAATCTAGTTTGAGGCATTGGACCTTCAGCAGAATCAACTAATAGCACAACTGTATCAACTGTTTTAATAATTCTTTCTATTTCACTAGAAAAATCAGCATGTCCAGGAGTATCTACAATGTTCATTTTATACCCTTTATATCTGATAGAACAGTTTTTAGCTGTAATAGTGATTCCTCTTTCTCTTTCTAAATCTCCACTATCCATTACACAATCAACAACTTGTTCATTGTCCCTAAATACACCATTTTGTTTAAGCAGTGCATCTACTAAAGTACTCTTACCTGCATCTACATGAGCAACAACAGCAAAATTAATAATTTTATCCATAAATAACATCCCCTTTTGGCACCTATAAATAATACACTATTTTTACGATATTTTCAAGAAAAATTTAAATTTTTTTAAATTATCACTGACAATAATAAATTATCATTTAAAGTAAATGGCTAAAAAAATTAAATAATGGCAAAATATTACTAGGAGATAAATATGGAAAACACAGGCATATTTAAAGAAGAAAAAGAGCTTTATACGATTATCGGAAAAAATATCAGATATTAAAGAAAACTCTATAGCCTCAACAAAAAAGAGATGACTCAAGAAGCACTCGCAGAACTTGCTAATGTTTCCACATCTCTAATTGGTAACCTTGAAAGTAAAAAAACCACACAAGGTATAAGTATTTATAATTTATATAAAATAAGTAAAATATTAAATGTACCTATTGAATACTTCTTTATTGATCGATAGTTATCTTATCAAAAAATTTATCAATTGAAATTCCTAGTACAATAGATATTTTATAAAGTGATAATAAAGATAATCCTTCACTCCCTTTTGTACTTTCAAACTTTCTAATAAATTCCGGAGATACACCAATATCAACAGCTAATTGTTCTTGTGTTATACCACTTATTTTTCTATATTTAATTACATTATAAGCAATAGTTTCAATAATATTATCATCAAAATCAAAGTTTCTTTTAAATTTAGTCATAAAATCACCTAAATACATTTTATATTATTTAATAAATAAATTATGTAATGTTATACTATACAAAATATTTATATTATTTTATAATTAAATTAGGTGAAATTATGAATCAAGATAAGTTAAATAATATAATAGGTAAAAATATTAAAAAATATAGATTAGCTTATAAAAATGAAAAAATAACTCAAGAAAAACTAGCAGAATTAATAAATGTATCAGTTTCACTAATAAGTAGTTTAGAAAGTAATAAAACAAAAAAAGGAATAAGTATCAATAATTTATACAAAATCTCAGTAATTTTAAATGTTCCAATCAGTAAGTTTTTCGAGGAAAATAATGATAAATAAAAATGATATATTATTAAATGAATACATAATTAATAGTTCAGATTTATATGAATTAATAAATAATGAAGAATTCAACTTTAAAACAAAAAAACTAAATTTAAATAAAAAAATAAATCCAAAAAGTAAATTAATTCATAAAAATGGTATAACATTACTTGAACTAATCATATTTAATATAGATAACTATATTTCATTTTTAAAACAAAATTTAATGATTAATCAGCTTGAAATAAGATATATAGCATATTTAACAATATATGAAAATAATTACCTTTTTGAAGAAAAATATTATTATGACAATATAGAATATTTTAACAAATTGTTTAAAAAAATATTAATGAGTAAATATAATAAAAATGTTAATATTTTGTTAAAATATAAAACAATTAATATATATGACTATAATAAATTATTAAAAATAATAAATAAAAACAAAAATAGAGCATATATTTATTTTGAAGATATAAATCAAAATAATGCTCTATATTATTTAAGTATTTATGAATATAATGATTCTATTTAACAAATATATCATTAGCACTCTTATAACAGAAAGTAACTCTATTAGTTCCTTTCTTTTTTTCTTTAATTAAATAGCCTTTCTCAACCAATTTATTTAAAACCTTATTAACAGAATTAATATGTAAATTACAATCATTAACAATATCAGCAGTAGTAAAAACAATTCTTCTAAGGATTTCAGGATACACCTTATAAATAGTACTACCACCTATCTCAGTTTTAAATTCTTCTAAATCTCTTTTATATAATTTATTTAATCTCTTAATTTTTTTAACATTTAAATTACACTGTTCAACAATACATTGAAGCATAAATTTAACAAAATGTATAACATCATTATCCTCAGTACTAAGCATAGTAAAATATGTATTTCTTAAATTATCTATACTTTCACTAATAAATAATATTGGAGGTTCATTTTTATAAAATGAATATTGTATTGGAATAATAATTCTACCCATCTTACCATTATTAGACATATATGGATGTATTTTTTCAAATTGATAATGAGTTAAAATTGTACTTATAAATGCTTCATCAGTTTTAGAATTAATATAATCGCATAGATTTTTCATAAGTGAATTAAGTTCTGTGTGTACTGGTGGTATAAAGGACACACTAGATCCAGCTATACCAGGTTTTAATAAATAGGTTTGAGTTTTTCTTAAATGCCCACTACCCTTAGTAGAATTATCTTTTTTAAGACCAGCTAATAATGTCTTATTAATTTTATTAAATACATCTAATGAAAAACCATTTTTATTACTAGCAGTCAAACCAACTAGCAAACTTTTTTTAATATTAGTATACAAAATAGAAGTATTACTTTTATTCATATATGTCATATAAAACATATCTTCTTTATTAACTTTAGCATTATCAATCTTAAATGAATAAAATATATCATTAACAAAAGCATTTTCTAAAAAGCATTTATAATCATATGACATATTTTTTAAATACCCTTTATATTCTCCATATGCTTCCTTAGCTTCACACAACAGATTTAAAATATCACTTGGTATATTAATTTCATAAGGTAATTTCTTAGCTTTATATGGTTCCATAATCATATCCTCCTGATTAAATATTAACACAATTTCAAATAAAAATATACATATTTTTTATTAAATATGTATATTAATTAATAAACTTTTGGAAAATTCATTAATCCCTCTGTCTTTCCTTCTCTCCAATATATTTTATTATTCTTAACTTCAAAGCTATAAGTTACTTTGTATTTATAGTCATCATCATTTTTTTGATAATAAAATACAAGTTCAGATACACCATCATTATTGCTTTCAAATACAAATGATGTATCATCATGACTTACTTCTTTTAAACTATCATTATTTATTTCATAAGTCCAATTCTTACTTTCATCAAGCTCTTTATAGTCAATAGTGACAGTATCCTCAAAAACACTTAACAGCTTTTCATCTAGCTTTGGTTCATAAAACATAATACCAACAAGTCCCACAATAGTTAAAACAAATATAACTACAAATCTCATTAACACTCCTTAATAAACAAAAAACAACCAGTCCTGATAAAACTTGATTGTTTCGAGTTTCGAAAAAACTAATTATGAATCATTTATTTTATAACAATAATTATAAAATAAATACTTCTAAATATTATCAGTATTTAGCATAATTACTTATCATTTTGAGTTTTTCTTTCTCAACGATATACCATTTGTCCTTAGTAGATAAGTATTCTATTTCTTAAATTAATAAGATTATTCATTATTCATATACATAGATATTTTAATTTATAAGTAATATAGATATATAAATTTATAATAATTTAATATTATAAATAAACATATAATTGAAATATAAAT
>JABLTK010074394.1_pt1 | contig 13541 bp, 16 predicted proteins | sample 7160131 | NCBI WGS metagenome assembly JABLTK01 (sample SAMN14651221, study PRJNA627086) | human gut metagenome | isolation source: feces | host: Homo sapiens
CGCGTTTTTGAATTGTGCCGGTCATTTCGAGCAGACGGTCGGAGAGCGTCGTTTTGCCGTGGTCTACGTGGGCGATGATGCAAAAATTTCTTATGTTTTTTAAATATTCCATTTAATAATGTTTGTCCTTATAATATAAACGCCCGATTTTCTTAAAAATTTTTTTCGGACGCAAGCACATTTTAAAGACATCGGCAAAGACAAAAAAGCCCGCGGCAAAATATCGCGGGCTTTGCGAAGGCAAATTCCGTTTAAATCTCGTACGGAAGAAATTCGCGCTTGTATTGGTAGCGGCTGTGGAAATATTTGTTGGCTTCTTTGTTTGTGAATTTGCGCTTGGCGGCGTCGTACACCAACTCCTCGTTTTGGAAGTGTATCGGAATGCAGCCGAGCAGCACAAATTCGTTCAAATCCGCCGCATAATCCACAATGTCGGAGTTCGCCTTTTTGCCCGCAAGGCACGCTTCGACCCAGTTGCGGTGGTGGGACGATTCCGTCTTGACCCTTTCCGGCAGGGCATTGGACTTCCTCAGCTCTATCATTCTTTCACGCGGGGAGATTATAGTGCGCGCCCCGAATTGGTCGAAGCACATTGCGCTTTCATTCGTGCCGATAATCGCCGCGCCGTTGGGCGTGGAGTCTATCACGTTTTGCGGAATGCGCGGCAGATCTTTGGGGCGCTGCGAGGAATCGTACCAATACATCTTGACTTCCGGACGGCTTCCCTTCGCGGCAAACGTGAATTCCGTGCGGGAGTGTAGCGGCCAGGAATAGTCGTCAAAGGAGTCGGAAGTTCCCTTGATTTTTATCGGCATTCCCAATTCGAGCGGGGAATAAATCCAGTCGAATATATGGCAGGCGTGGTCGCCCATCGCGCCCGTTCCATAGTTTTGCAGTCCGCGCCAATGGAAAGGCACAAAGTTTTTCGAGTATTTTGCGTCGGGGGCGACATTCAGCCACAATTTGAAATCGAGGGTGTCGGGGATTTTTTCGGAGCCGTCCGCGCGCGGGAAATTCGCCCCCTGACGCCATACGGGACGGTCTGTCCAGATGTGCATCTCCTTTATTTCGCCGAGAATTCCGCCCTTGTACCATTCGCGAATGTCGCGCCAAGGGCCGATTGTGTGTCCCTGGTTGCCGAGTTGCGTCACGACGCCGGTTTTTTTTGCGATTTTGCAAAGCTCCCGCGACTCCCAAATGGTGCGCGTCATCGGCTTTTCGACATAGAGATGCTTTCCGTTCAGCATCGCCCAGGCGGCGATGGGAAAGTGGGCGTGGTCGGGAGTCGAGACTACCACGGCGTCGATGTCCTTGCCGTATTTGTCGAACAGTTTTCGGTAGTCGCGCATGCGCGGAACGTCGGGGAACGCCTTATAGGTCTTTGCGGCGGTTGCGTCGTCCACGTCCACAAAACAGACCGGATTTACTTTGTCGAAGCCGCAAAGGTCGCGGCAGGCCCAGTTGCCCCTTCCTCCGACGCCGATAAACGCCACGTTCAATTTTGAGTTGGGCGCAGTCTCCTTGCCGATTGCCCATCTTGGCAATATGGAAAAGGCGGCCGCCGACAATGCGGTTTTTTTGATGAAATCGCGTCTGTTTTGCGACATGAATATTTCCTTCGTATTTAAATTTAATGTTGCGGTATGCGTTTTTTGCCGCAAACGATGCAAATAAAACGGTATTTTTTACGATTGATAAAATCCGCGCGTCTACGGTTAAAACCTTGAAAGGCATATAGATTTAACCGTTTTTTTATTCAAGAAAAAAAAGACGGCTTAATGGTTTTGCCTAAAAATCCGATAGAGTGGTGTGAAAACAAAAACAGCAGCCTTTAAAGTTGCCGCGATATTGACAATCCTCCATCTATTGGCGGGATATTGCGGCGCATCAGAACAAAAAATCAAAGATTGTAAAATGAAATACGAACTCGCTAAACTTGAATATGCCGAAAATGCGCTCGAACCTTGGATTGACGCCGAAACTGTGCGCATTCACCACGGAAAACATCAGGCGGCTTACGTCGACAAATTGAACGCCGCGCTGGCCTCCGATACGAATTTTAAATTCGACGAAAGCGTCGGGGCGCTTATTTCAAATCTAAATGCCGTTCCCGTTTCCATAAGAACGGCAGTGCGCAACAACGGCGGGGGAGTGTGGAACCACGAATTTTATTGGCGATGCCTTTCGCCCGACAAATCGCACCCGTCCGACGAACTTTTGGCCGCGATAAAGGATTCTTTCGGCTCGTTTGAAAACTTCAAAAAAATGATGAACGCGGCGGCGGTCGGACAATTCGGCAGCGGCTGGGCGTGGCTCGGCGTTCTTCCCGACGGCAAACTGAAAATATGTTCCACGCCAAATCAGGATTCGCCCGTCATGGGCAAAGACGTTTCCCCCTGCGGAATGATTCCCATTTTGTGCTTCGACGTTTGGGAGCACGCTTATTACCTTAAATACCAAAACCGCCGTCCCGAATACGCCGAGGCTATTTGGAACGTCATCAACTGGAAGCGCGTAAGCGACAGATACGAAACCGCCGTCAAGGAAAGAAAAGTTCAACTTTAAACGGTATGAAAAAGCAAAGCAAATTGATTGGCGCGCTTTATGTCCTTGTGGGCGTATTGTGCATGTGCTATCCGATTGTCAGTTCGCTCTGGGTGGAAATTTTCATAGGAGCGGCTTTCTTGGCGGGCGGCATTTTTGCGCTTTTCAACATTCCTTCCGGCGACGGTTTTTGGGGCAAGGCGTTTTATGCGGCAATCGCGGTGTTGTACGCCGTCGGCGGCGTTAGCCTGTTGATGTTCCCCGTCTGGGGAACCGTCGTTATTATGATTATGCTCGGCGCGATATTCTTTGCGGAGGGCGTAATTATGCTTGCCTATTGGAGCACTCTGCTCAACGCCCCGATGATGCTTGTCAACGCCATTGTGACGCTTGTGTTGGGCATGCTCGTACTCGCAAACATTAACGACGGATTGTGGTTTATCGGCATGCTTGTGGGCATTGACTTGATATTTAGGGGCTTTGCGAGTTTCGCAAACGTTCCCGCGCCGAAAATTGTATAAAAGTTTTAAATTTTGGCAAAAAATCCGACTCTTGCGAGCCGGATTTTTTTGTTTAAGGTTTTATTAATATTTAGAATTTTCCAATACTTAAATTTTCAGCAGTTTTGCGACGTCCTCGGGCGTGATGTCGGCGTTTTCGCCGATAGCCTTGTAGTGTTTGGCTATATTCGCCGCGACTTTTTCGGGAGCTTCCGCGCCGATTTTATAGTCGGCGAATTCCGTACCGATTTTCATCTTCTTGAAGAATTTTACAATGGCTTCGATTGTTTTTTTGATTGCGACTTTTTTCGATTTTTCGGCAATCCCGAAAACGTTTCTGCCCAGCTGCGCGATTTTTTCGCCTTTCGCCGCGCTCTTGTAGCGCAGCATTTTTGGCAGGACAATCGCCAGCGATTGCGCGTGGTCGAGCCCGTAAAGGGCGGTTATCTCGTGCCCCACGAGGTGCGTTGACCAGTCTTCGGGGACGCCGATGCAAATGAGCTTGTTCAGCGCCATCGTCGCGCAAAGCATAATGTTGGAGCGCACGGCCATGTCGTCTTTTTTCCTTAACGCCTTCGGGCCTTCTTCGACGAGCGTTTTCATAATGGTTTCGGAGAATCCGTCCTGTACGGGCGCGTCGGAGGGACGCGTGCAGTACTGCTCCATGACATGGACAAAGGCGTCGACGACGCCGTTTGAAATTTGTCTGTCGGGCAGGGTAAGCGTGAATGTCGGGTCGAGAATGGAGAATTGGGGGAATACGAGGTCGCTGGCGAACGCGAGTTTTTCCTCCGTGGCGCGGCGGCTGATTACCGAGTTTTGGTTCATTTCCGAACCCGTCGCCGGAATCGTGAGAACCGTTCCCAAAGGCAAAGCCTCTTTAATAATGGAGCCGTAGGAGGTCAGAATTTGCCAGGGATTTTTCCCTTTAAAGGGCGTCGCGGCGGCGATGAATTTGCACGCGTCGATAACGCTTCCGCCTCCGAGCGCGAGAATGAAATCGAGTTTGTTTTTCCTTATTGTGTCCACGGCTTTCAGGCACGTTTCGTATTCGGGATTTGCTTCGATTCCGGAGAATTCAACGACTTTCCTTTTGCCGAGCGCCGAAATGGTCTGGTCGTAAGAGCCGTTTTTCTTGACGCTTCCTCCGCCGTAAACGAGCAGTACACGCGCATTTTTAGGGATTAAGTTCGATATTTTCGCCACAGTTCCCTGTCCGAAAATCAATTTTGTCGGGTTGTAAAGTACGAATGGATTCATAAATTTCAAATTCGGATTTTTTTGTAAAAAGTCAAGCCCGATAAAACTATCGCTTTCGCGGGTTAATTCGGGGACTTCTAAAAATCGGCTTTCTAAACGTTGTTTAATGGACACGCTTGCTCTTTTTCGTTTATTTCGCTTTGCCGCCTTTCTCCCGTCAAATAACCGGTTATCCTCCTTGCGGAATGCGAAAAACTCCGCCCGAAATAAGCCGAAAAATAACCAAGCGCCAATTTTTAGAAATACCCGTTTTTTAATTCTGCAATATTTTACTAAAAAAGCTTTACATTTTAAAAAGTACGATTAGCATTTCCAACAAATTTATGAATATGAAAAAACTCACCCTCATCTCTGTTTCCCTTATTCTCGCGGCGGCATCGGCTTTCGCGTGGACTAAGAAAAGCGAAAATACCGGCAACCTCGGCCGTATGTACGTAAGCCTCGGCGGCGGCGTCAATATGTCGAAGCTCAAGGACGTCAGCGACGGTTCGACCGTCAGCCCCACGGGCGGTTACGGCGAAGCCGTTATCAATGCTCCCGTATTTAAACCCGGCGTCAATGCTTTCCGTAAAATAAAGTGGGCTGGCGTTGACGCGCAGGCTTTCTTTAATTACAATTATAGCGGCAACTTCGACTTGGCGGGCGCGGGTATCACAGGCGTTTCGTCGAACACCTACGCGGTGGGCGCGGGTCTTAAGCCCTATCTCAATTTTGTCATAGATGCTCCCGCATTGCAGGCAATCAAGCCCTTCGGTATCGCATATTGCGGTTATGAATGGAACAATTATTCATGGGACGGCGGTTCGCAGTCCGAAAATTATTTCATCTACGGTGTCGGCGGCGGCGTGGAATTCGTTATTCTCGACCAGCTTTCTTTCACTCCCACATGGCAGTGGAGGGGCAATTCGGAATCGGGTCAGCCCTGCTATCAGGTTGTAACCGCGGAACTCTCTTATTGGGTTACAGACCAATTCTGCTTCGCGGCTTTCTGGACGCACAATTTCGGCGCGAACGGTTACGGCGACAAGGCTGGCACATTTGCGTATAACGTGCAGCACGGCGACATTATCGGCATGAAGTTCAAAATCGGCTTCATGAGATAATAAAAGTTTTTGAAAAAAGAGCCGCCTTCGGGCGGCTCTTTTTTTTGTTTTAACATATTCGCCGATAAATTTGTTGTACGAAAAATGTATCAATTTTAATTATATTGATATTTTGTTTTTTTTGTAAAATTTTGGTTTGAAAGAAAAATTAACGGCACTACCGTGCAAACATCATTAGAGAATAATAATGAAATCTTATTTAGAGTTTATTAAAAGTACGAGGAAACTTGTAACTTCCGCAAAAAAAATCGCCATGGGCAAAACGGCGGCTTTCGAGGGCGGTAAAAAATTGTCGGATATTGACACCGTGTTGAAAATCGACGCCGACGGAAAAAAGCGGATTGCCGCAAAACTCAAAAAAATAGGACTTGCTCCGACGGCGATAATTTTCGCGCCGCACCCCGACGACGAGTGCATGATGTCGCTGCCCCTCCGTTTTATGGAGGAATGCGGATTTTCCGTAATCGACGCCGCCGTTACGCTCGGTTCAAATAAGGCGCGCCAAAAGGGGCGTAAAAACGAATTAAAAGACGCTTGCGATTATCTGGATTGGAAAATGTCGGTTTTCGGGTTTGAAAGAATCTCGAAAAAAACGCGGCTTTCCGAAAGCGGATATTGGAATGAATGCGTTAAAAAAATTGCGGACTTTATTTTATCAAAAAAACCTGCCGTAATATTCGCGCCCCATACCGGCGATTGGAATAAAACGCATATCGGCACGGCGTATTTGGTCAAGGACGCGTTGAAGCTTGCCGCTTCGTCGTGGAACGGAATCGTAATCGAAACGGAATTGTGGCAGGCCATGGAAACTCCCAATCTGCTTGCCGAAATTTCGCCGGAAATTCTTGCGGCGATGATGGGCGCGCTTTCCTGCCATACAAAAGAGGTCGAGCGCAATCCCTACCACCTGAATCTCGTTTCCTATATGGCCGACAACGTTCGCCGCGGCGCGGAAATAGTGGGAGGACAGGGCGGCGGAGCCCCCGATTTCGATTTCGGCCAGATTTATCGCGTGCTTTCTAAAAAAGGTTCTTCTTGGAAACCCGCCTTTGAATCGAAAATCTTACCCTCGGATATTTCGGTATCCGTTTTATTGGAACAAATTTTATGGAAGTAATAATATACCCCGACAGATTTCAGGCAAACAAAGCGGCGGCGGAATTCGTTGCGGCCGCAATTAAGCGCAATCCGCGCATCGTTTTAGGATTGGCTACCGGCGAAACGCCGCTCGGCCTCTATGCAAACCTCGTCGATATGAACAAAAAGGGCGATCTGAGCTTTTCAAAAGTTACGTCTTTCAATCTCGACGAATATGTGGGAATTCCCGGCAGCGACAAAAATTCGTACGCGCACTATATGCGCGAAAATTTCTTCGATAAAATAGATATCGATGTCGCCAATACCCACATTCCCAACGGAATGGCGGAGAATCCGAAATTCGCCTGCGGCAATTACGAACGGGCGATAAAGAATGCCGGCGGTATCGAGCTTCAAATTTTGGGCATCGGGAGCGACGGGCATATAGGGTTTAACGAACCGACTTCTTCTTTGTCGTCGCGCACGAGAATGAAAACGCTTACCCGCGAAACAATAAAAGACAATGCGCGTTTCTTCGGCAATAATCCCGACGCCGTTCCGCAGCATGTCCTAACTATGGGCATCGGGACGATTATGGAATCGGAGACAATCGTGATGCTGGCCTTTGGGAAATCCAAAGCCGATGCCGTGGTTGGCATGGTGGAGGGCCCTATTACTTCGATGTTGCCGGCTTCGATGCTTCAAATGCACCCCAACGCCAAAATATTTTTGGACGAAGACGCGGCTTCCAAGCTTAAACTTTCCGATTATTATAAGTGGGTATATTCCCGCAAGCCCGCAAGCGACGCATAATATCAGGCTTTTCCCCATAAGATAGATAGGCGGCGGACGAATTTAATTATTCGTCCGCCGTTTCAATTTATGTGTCTTAAATTTAGTCCGATAATGGTATAAAAGAATTTTCTTGTATTTCCCCAAAAAAGATTCAAGAATTTGTTTTTATAAATAATTATATATGAAATTAATAAAAATATTTGCGGCGGCCGCTTTAATGCTTTCCGCGCTTTCCGCGGTGGCGGAAGGCGAGTTTACGTTCGGTTGGAATAATCCGGACACTACTTTTGCGGCTTCGGGAAACTCTACTATTACCGCAAATAGCAATGCGGTCTTAAAGCTTACGATAGACGCGATGAACAGTCCCTATCGTCCGGCGGAATTATCGACGGCGCGGGAAAAGCCGACGGCATATCGATAGACAGCGGCAGGGAAACGTTCATACGCGGCTGTTCCATAAAGAATACAAAAGTAGGCATACATATCAAATACGGCTCGAACAGCGGCTCTTCCGACGCCGATATCCGCGACGTAAACATTGTCGGAAACAACAGCCCCGATTCCGTCGGGATACTTATAGACGGACACGACAACACGATTACAAATGCCAGAATTTGCGCGGTCTCAACCGGAGTGTCAATCAACTCGGGCGGCAATTCGCTGCGCAACATACACCCGCTTTACCGATTCATAAAAGGGGAATCCCGACAGAAGCACTACGAAAACGGCTGCGCATTTTCAATCAACAAAGGCTTTAATTGGTTTTACTATTGTTATAGCGACCAATTTGCAACCGGGTTCAAGATGAAATCGGCGCAGGGAATATTTAACAGCTGTTTCTCGTTTTGGTACACAGGCGAAGGCGGAATTCAAACTGCATTCGAGACATTCGGCAAACTCGACGCAATCATTACCGATTTCAGGGTTGTCTTCCACCCGAAGTCAAAAATCAACACCATATTGAAAGCCGAAAAAGGCGGACAGGGCGTCTTTCAAAACCTTGTGGCCTCCGGCAAATACGCGCCCGACGACGCCGTGTTCCAATACCTCTCGGGCAAGCTCGTTAAATAATCCGCGACAATTTCCATGCAAAACGAAATGAAAAAGTTAACGCAAATATCCGCACTGGTTCTTTCCTCGACGTTCGCGCTTTCCGCCGCCGACATGCATCTCGCCGACCCGTGCATATTCAACGACGGCAACGCCTACTATCTTGTCGGCACGCAAAACGACGGAAAGGACAGATTTGAAATATACGTTTCCAAAGACCTCGAAAATTGGACAAACAAAGACGGCAAGGGCGAAACAATATTCGCGCTCGACCCCGCAAAATCGTTTGCGGGCAAACGTTTTGTTGCGCCGCAACTCTTTAAAATCGACGGCGAATACCGCTTCGGATACAGCGCGTACAGACTCGCCTTTGCGAAATCGGCCTCTCCGACAGGGCCGTTCGTTCAGGACAACGTGGGCGAAATACCCGCCGATTCAAAACAAATCGACCCCTTTGTATTTGTCGACGACGACGGAAAAATCTACGTCTATTTTTCCTATTTAAAAAACGGCCCGAAAATTTACGTCGCCGAAAGCGACAAAAATCTTACCAAACTCGAAAAGCTTGCCGAATGCATATCGCCGAGCGACGAGTGGGAAAAGAAAAGCCCCGGCGCGTCGACGGCGGAAGGCCCGACTCTCGTAAAACGCGGCGGGAAATACGTACTTTTCTATTCTGCAAACGATTTTCGCCATCCGCAATATGCCGTTGGATACGCCGTTGCCGACTCTCCGCGCGGGCCGTGGAAAAAAGCCGCAAACAATCCGCTAATCAGAAACGACATCGTCGGCGCAAACGGCGCGGGACACGGCGACGTCTTCTTCGACAACGAGGGCAAAATGTGGTACGTCTTCCATACGCACTATTCGGACAAAGCCGTCCATCCGCGTAAAACCGCCGTAATAAGGCTCAAAGAAACGTTCAAAAACGGAATTCCCCAATACGAAGCCGAACGCGACACATTCAGATATTTGAAATGCGCGGAATATAAAAATTGCGGTCAAAAAAAATAACTGTTGAGAAATCGGAAAAACATACAAAAATGCCCATCTATGAATAAGGGCATTTTCATCACGTTTGAAGGGGGCGAAGGTTGCGGCAAAAGCTCGCACATCGCGGCTCTCGCACAATATTTTGAAAGTATCGGCAGAACTTGCGTCGTGACCCGCGAACCGGGAGGCACACCGCTTTCCGAAAAAATCAGAGACCTGCTCCTCCATGCAAAGGAAGGCGCAAAAATGTCCCCCAGAGCCGAACTGCTTTTATTTGAGGCCTCCCGCGCACAGCACGTCGACGAACTCATATTGCCCGCCCTCAAAGAGGGTAAAGTCGTATTGTGCGACCGTTTCGCCGACTCCTCCTCCGCATATCAGGGCGTGGCGCGAAATCTCGGCGACGACTCGGTGGAATGGCTAAACCGTTTCGCCGTGGACGGCGCGACTCCGCATCTTACAATACTTCTGGATATTCCCGCCAAAGACGGAATCGCGCGCGCAAACTCGCGCGACAACGATTCGCCCGACAGAATGGGATCGGAAAAAATCGCCTTCTACGAGGCCGTGCGCGGCGCGTTCCTAAAAATCGCGGCTTTAAATCCCCAAAGATTTGCCGTAGTCGATTCCTCCGGAAGCAAAGACGAAACTTTTTCCAAAATAATGGAAGCTGTAAAGGCCAAATTCAATGTCTAACCCCAAGGCTCTCGACATTCTTTTGGGCGCGCTGCGCGCCGGACGGCTGCACCACGCGATTCTTCTTTACGGCTCGTCAATATCGGCGCTCGAAGACGTCGCAATGCAGGTTGCGCAACGCCTGCTCGGCTCGGATCCCAAAAAGCACCCCGACCTTTTCGAGCTGAGGCCGGAGGGAAAAATGCGCTTCATAAAAATCGGCAGCGACTCGGACAAAGTCGGCGGAGACTGGCCGCCCAACACAATGCGACGCCTCCTGCGCGACATTGCCCAGACATCGAACAAGGGCGGCAATAAAGTTGCCGTTGTTTTCGAGGCCGACCGAATGAACGGCGCGGCCGCAAACGCCTTTCTCAAAACGCTTGAAGAGCCTCCCGCCGGAACGACGATTTTTATGCTTTCCACGCGGCCGAACGACCTGCTCGACACTATCCGAAGCCGCTGCATAAGCCTGCGCGTCGATTCGGAAACCGAACCGCTCGCAGACGAAGACTGGCGAAAATGGATTGACGATTTCAAAAACTGGCAAAAATCCCTTATGGGAGGCATCGGCAGAAAAATAACCCTCGCCGACGCCATGATGCGCTGCTACGGACTCCTCGCCCGCTTCGACAGCATTCTTTCCCGACTGACGGACGAAGCGTCGGATATCGGCGAAAGCGAATCGGAGGAACTCGACGAGGATGTCATCGACGCCATTGTCGCCGGCGAAAGGCGCGCACTGCGCAAGCGGCTTTTTGCCGACATAGAAGACGCATGCGTGTCCTGCGCGCTCGGCGGAGACGGCGTTCCCGCGGTAAAACTCTCGCGCGCGGTGGAGGCGCTCGAAAAATCGTCGGGATTTACCGAACTCAATATGCCCGACACCCCCGCCCTCGAATATTTTATGCTAACCTCAATCAGAATTTGGGGAAGATAAACAATGCGAAACAAACCGGTCATTTCACTTTCCACAAGCTATCTGCAATCTAAATTTCGGGGCGACGGATACGGAATGCTTTTGCGCGCCGCCGAACTCGGATACAAATACGTCGAGCTTGGACACTCCACAACCGTAAATTCCGTCGAGGGGATTTTCAAGGCGCTTGACGAGAAAATCGTCAAAGTTTCCTCCCTGCACAACTTTTGTCCCGTTCCGCCCTTCGCCAAAGGCGCGGCGCCGAACCTTTTTTCGCCCGCCACAAAATCGAAAATGGAATCGGAGCTCTGGCTTAGGCATACGAAAAACACAATCGACTTCGCCGCGCAATTCGGCGCAAAGGCCGTCGTCTGCCACTGCGGATTTCTGTCGTACTTTTTTTCAAAACCGAGCGCGGCTCTCGAAAAATTTTTGGCCAGACACAAGGACGGCGAAAACGTCGCCGAAAACGCGGAATATAAAAAAATTCTGGCAAAGTTTATGTCGGCGGCGAAAAGAAAGTCGGAACGCGCCGATTATAAATACATATCGAAAAATATCCGCGCAATAGACGAATTTGCCAAGGGAAAAAATATCTTAATCGGGCTTGAAAATCGGGAAGGCGCGGACGAACTACCCTTGGACTGGAATTTCGAGGTTCTCGTCGACGGGCTGAAAAACGACACGCAGGCGAAATCATGGCACGATGTCGGCCACTCCATGCGCAAACAGCTTCTCGGCATGGGCTCGCAACTCGACCTTGTCGGGCGCACCGCCGATTCGCTAATCGGCTGGCATCTGCACGACTGCACAAAAGAGGGCAAAGACCATGTCGCCGTCGGAAAGGGCTGCATAGACTTCAAGGCTCTCGCCAAATTTTTCAATCCGCAAAAGCATATTTTTACGCTCGAACTAAACCGCGCCGTAAGCCCGCAAGACGCCGCCGACTCACTCAAACGCGTACAGGATTTATTTTAATGGACAGAACCGTAGACATTTCGGATTTCAGCAAAACGCTTTCCTTTGACAAGCGCCGCCTGCGCAGGTTTATCGGCCTGCTCGACCGCGATTTGCCCGACGAATTCAAAGCGCCCAAGGGAACGATGTCCCTCGCCATTTTCAACGACAAAGACCTCGCAAAAATTCACGGAGATTTTTTAAACAAACCGACGGAAACCGATGTCATAACTTTTGAAGGCGACGCAGACGACGATTTCGCGGGCGAGGTTTGCGCAAGCGCGGAACGCGCATTCAAATGCGCAAAACTATACGGCTCGACCCCCGCAAGGGAGCTTTGCCTTTATATCGCGCACGGCTACCTGCATCTGGCGGGCGTAAACGACATCGAACCCGAAGACGCCGCCGTAATGAGAAAGGCGGAAGCCCTCGCCCTCCAAATTCTCGACCGCAATTTCAGAAAACCAATATTCAAATACAATGTTTAAACGATTCGGAAACTATCTTTTAACCGGAACAATAATCGCCCTGCCGATAGCGGTAACAGTTTTCGTGTTCATGTTTTTAATACGAAATATCGGCACGCCCGTATCGCAACTGATATTCGTTCCGCTCTTCCAATATCTCGACGCGTCCCTGCCGCATTCGGGAGTCGGGAAAATCCTGCTGGATATTATCTCTACGGTTATAGTTCTGGTTATTATAACCTCGCTCGGGATTGCCTCAAAATTCTTTCTCACAAACTGGATTATATCCACTTCGGAAAAGGCCATTAATAAAATTCCCGGAGTCGGCCTCGTTTACAGAACGGTGAAGCAGATTGTCGACACCTTCTCGAAACAAAACAAGGCTGTTTTTCAGGCGGTTGTAATGGTCGAATTTCCGCGAAAGGGAATGTATGCCGTCGGCTTTGTGACAAGCAAGGCCAAAGGCGAAATTCAGGAAAGAACGGGAGAAGTAGTCGTAAACGTCTTTATTCCCACAACTCCCAACCCCACAAGCGGATTTCTCGTGATGGTTCCGCAGGAGAGCCTCGAATATTTGGATATGTCCGTGGGCGACGCCATGAAACTGATAATTTCCGGCGGAGCGGTTGTTCCCGAATACGCCAAGAAAACCGATGCGCACCAAGAAATAAAGTGAGCCAATTTCTTTCGATAGATTGTGCGACCGTCGTCAATCGCGAAATACGGGGAGAAAGCTCCCTATATATCATCGCATATTCGCCGACGCATTCGATTATGCAAACTATGAAAAAAATCCCGTCGAAGAAAACCTCCGTTATGCCCGACCTTTTCGACGACATCTCGTTCGACTGCGAAATGTCTTCGCCCACCTCGCTGAAATTCATAAAGGAATTTTCCATAAAAAAACGCCGCACCGCCGTGGCGGCCTCCTACGATTCTTTTGAACAGGCCGCCCTGATAGCCCAAACAGTGCTTGCAAACGGACGGCATATCGAAGATTCCGCAACGCTGTCGCACCGTCTGAGAATGTCGCTCGACTCCATTGCCGAAGGCGCGCCCGCCGAAATAGTGAGGCTCAAATTTATGTATCTGCTCGCAAGGGACGAAGGCTACGCCGTGCGGGAGGATTTCTACGCAAGGCTTCCGGCGCAAAAAAATGAATTTTTCATAGCCGCCATTTTCTACGTCGATGCCTTCGGTC